>Ga0247730_1000263_pt1 | contig 46839 bp, 40 predicted proteins | sample UWRJL073202C2_FD_180959 | JGI IMG/M metagenome (GOLD analysis project Ga0247730, IMG submission 180959) | Plant litter microbial communities from Arlington Agricultural Research Station in Wisconsin, United States - UWRJ-L073-202C-2 | ecosystem: Environmental > Terrestrial > Plant litter >... | reverse complement strand
AAGATCTGCAAGATAAGTAATGCAGCAATGCACTACGTAGGACTGGCTTTAGCCGGGAGGACGCCGGTAACTACGCAGCAGATGCGTTGTTATAACTCTGGCCCTCCCGGCTGAAGCCGGTCCTACGGATTTTGCATTTGGCGTTACTTCAACCCAACCTTCAATAACTGCCCGCAATGAACTACGTAGGACTGGCTTTAGCCGGGAGGACGCCAGTACAAACGCAGAAGATGCGTTGTCAAAACTCTGGCCCTCCCGGCTGAAGCCGGTCCTACGTATTCTGCTCTTACCGTTACTTCAACCCCACCTTCAATAACTGCCCGCAATGAACTACGTAGGACTGGCTTTAGCCGGGAGGACGCCAGTACAAACGCAGAAGATGCGTTGTCAAAACTCTGGCCCTCCCGGCTGAAGCCGGTCCTACGTATTCTGCTCTTGCCGTTACTTCAACCCAATCTTCAATAACTGCCCGTTATCCTCATCGGTCAGCACATAAAGATACCCATCCGGGCCTTGGCGTACGTCTCGAATACGCTGTTTCAGATCGCCCAGCAGTCGTTCTTCGTGGACGATCTTGTCGCCGTCAAATTGCAAACGAATCAACTCTTGCGACGCCAGTGCGCCAATGAACAGGTTGTGATCCCAGGCCTTGAAGCGCGACGCATCGTAAAAGGTCATGCCGCTGATGGCCGGGGATTTTTCCCAGACATGGAATGGCCGGATCGTACCTTCGACGACTTTGCCTTTCGCTTCAGGAATAGGCTCGCCGGAGTAGTTAATCCCGTCAGTCGCCAGTGGCCAGCCATAATTGCCGCCACGTTCGACAATGTTCACCTCATCCCCGCCGCGCGGCCCGTGTTCGTTAGTCCACAGCGTGCCGGTCCATGGGTTGAGCGTCGCACCCTGTTGGTTGCGATGCCCGTAGGACCAGATCTCGGGACGTACATTTTTCTGGCCGACAAAGGGATTGTCGGGCGGCACCTTGCCGTCCGGGAAGAGGCGCACGACTTTGCCTTGCAACTTGTCGAGATCCTGCGAAGTCGGGCGATTGTTGTTTTCACCCAGCGCGATGAACAGGTATCCATCACGATCAAAGACCATTCTCGAACCGAAGTGATTGCCCACGGATAACTTCGGTTGCTGGCGGAAAATCACCGTGAAGTTTTCCAGTTTGCTCATGTCGGCAGACAAACGACCGCGTCCGGCGGCAGTGCCGGCTTTACCGTCCTTGCCCACTTCGGCATACGTCAGGTAAACCAGACGGTCATTGGCAAAGTCCGGAGAAAGCACCACGTCGAGAAGACCGCCCTGCCCGCTGGCCCAAACCTGCGGTACACCGGAAATCGGTTTCGACAGCTTGCCATCTTCCGCCACTACCCGCAGATTGCCGGGGCGCTCGGTCACCAGCATGCCTTGCTTGTCCGGCAGAAACGCCAGCGCCCATGGGTGCTCCAGGCCTTGGGTCACTTGCTCGACAGTGACGCTGCCCTGCTCGCTTTTGAATTCCTGGATATCCGCCGCATAAGTGGTCAGCGGTACAGTCAATAATGCTGTGGTACACAGCGTTGCAATCAAGGTTTTGCGGAACATGAACAATTCCTTATGCAGAGGGATCAGTCGTTAGTGTTGCGCTGACGTTGAGTGTCGTTGGGCGAAGGTCGGGCAGGCTGTTGTCGGGTCGGATAGCCGTTGCCGATGCCGCCATTCTCGAGGGTGGGCGGACGCGGATTGGGCACGGTGTTCGGTCCCCGCAACGGAGGAACACTCGATTCGGTGCCCTGGCGGCTGTTCGGATTCGCCCGATGGATGGGGCTGTTGTGGGGATTGCTGTTATTCAGCGTGCTGTTGGGCAAGGTCTGCGCCTGGGAAACACTGGCAAGGCCAGCCATCATCAGGCCGCCGAGCAAGGGAATCGCAACGCTACGCAAGAAAATGTTCATCAGTTACCTTCTGTTCAGAAACGCTGAGGTCTCAGGCCTTTGATGGCGGTTGCCCACCTAGGTTCGGCGCTGGGCCCTTGATGAGCAACGATTGCGGCATCAGGTTTGTAACAAGGATGGTCAGGATGGATAAACGGGCTGGGGTTTTCACCGAATCTCATTGTAGGAGGGGACTTGTCCCCGAAGGCGGCAGTCCCGCAGACCCGGCGATTGCTTGACGAAATCTCATTTCATACTTGCGCCAGAGACCCACACGACATGACCGAAGTCACCCAGGCCGCACCGGCCTTGAAGGAAATCTTCAACCGGGCACGCCTGCAGCACATTGCCGAACAGACCGCAGCGGTTTACCCGGCATTCGACATCCCGGCGTTTCTGGCCCATGTCAGCGAGGATCTGGACGATCTGTCGCTCATGCAGCGCCTGAACCGCGTCAGCCGAGGGCTGCATGCCTGTCTGCCGGAGGATTACGTTGCCACGCTGGACATCCTCTACAAACTCGCCCCGCGCCTGAACAGCGGTTTTGTCACCCTGGTACTGCCTGAATACGTGGCGCTCTATGGTCAGCATGATTTCGAGCGATCCATGCAGGCGCTGAAATACTTCACCTCGTTCGGCTCGTCGGAGTTCGCCGTGCGGCATTTTCTGCGCCTGGACTTCGAGCGGGCGCTGCACCTGATGCAGGAGTGGGCACAGGACGACAACGAGCACATCAGGCGTCTGGCGAGCGAAGGCAGTCGGCCGCGGCTGCCCTGGTCATTTCGTATCGAAACGCTGATGCGCGATCCGTCGCCGGTATTGCCGATTCTCGACGCGCTCAAGGCTGACAGCAGCCTGTACGTGCGCAAATCAGTGGCCAATCACTTCAATGACATCACCAAGGATAACCCTGACTGGGTGCTGGATCAGATTGAAGGCTGGTCGCTGGAAAACCCTCATACCGCATGGATTGCCCGGCATGCCTTGCGCTCGCTGATCAAGAAAGGCGACCGCCGCGCCCTGACCATCATGGGTGCCGGCCATGCAGCCCAGGTGCGTATCGAAGCGCTGAGCGTCAGCCCCGAACAGGTGCGTCTGGGCGGACGCATCAACCTGTCGTTTCGCCTGACGTCGACTGCCGGGCACAGCCAGCGCCTGATCATCGATTACGCTTTGCATTACGTGAAAAAAGCGGGCGGCACCTCGGCCAAGGTGTTCAAACTCAAGACCTTGAACCTGGCACCCGGCGAGTCAGTGATGGTCAGCCGCGAGCAGCAGATCCGCAATTTCACGACCCGCGCGCATTATGCGGGCAAGCATGAGCTGGATATCCTGATCAATGGCGAGTGTCTGGGCCGAACCTTTTTCGATCTCATTGACTGATTGGCCTGGAGCGCTGCACAAATCTTCCAGCTTTTTCTCCATCGCTGGATGACACTGTCGCAGCCAGGCACTGTTTCGGAGGAACGCCATGGGCACCGCCAACTGGATCGACCTCAAGCAGGACAATGAGTCCGGCATCGAGACGATTCGTGCGCATTTTGAAGGCCACGCTTATGACCCGCATTGGCACGACAGTTATCTGGTAGGGGTAACGGAGCAAGGCGTCCAGCAGTTCAATTGTCGCCGCGAGCGACATCTGAGTACGCCGGGCCGGGTATTCCTGCTGGAGCCGGGGGAGATTCACGACGGTGACGCGCCCGCGCCGGAAGGTTTCACCTATCAAACCCTGTACCTGGACCCAAAATGGCTGGATCGCGAACTGCGTTCGTTGTTCGAGCACGCTCCGGCCGATTGTCAGCTGAGTTTTGCCGAAACTCTGGCCGACGATCCGCGCCTGGCCCGCGCCACAGCCAATGCTTTTCGCACCCTGCACCATCAGGAAATGCGCATCGTGCGCCAGACTGCGCTGGATGACCTGCTGGGACATCTCACCCGCCACTTACGCTGGCGAACCTTGATTACCCCGGACCCACGCTTGCCGCTGGTGGCGCTCAATGCCCGGGATTTCCTGCACAGTCACATGGCGCAGGACATCGGCCTGGACGATCTGGCGCGGGTGACGGGCGTGGATCGTTTTCGCCTGACTCGCGCGTTCAAGGCCGCGTTCGGGATGGCGCCGCATGCGTATTTGATCCAGCTGAGACTGGCCAAGGCGCGACGCCTGCTGGCCAGCGGCGAATCGGCGGCCCAGGTTGCAGCGGCTTTGGGTTTCGCTGATCAGAGCCATCTGGGGCGCTGGTTTCAACGCGCGTACCGGATGACGCCAGCGGACTACCGCAAGCGTTGCTCAAATCTTCCAGACTGAGGCACCGGCGGGCCGGATGATCGACTGACGATCAATCATTCGAGTGTGTCATGGACCAGTTACTGCCCTTCCTGCTGTTCGCGTTCGTTGCTTCGATTACCCCCGGCCCGACCAACATTCTGGTGCTGACCAATAGCTCGCGTCACGGCTTGAGCGCCACCGCGCCCATCGTGCTGGGCGCCTGCGCGGGCGCGGCCGGGCTGGTGCTGCTGGTGGGCACCGGTGTGGGGGATTTTCTCGCCCGCCATCTTGTTGTGCAGAGCGTCATGTCGTGGATCGGCATCGCGTGGCTGAGCTGGATGGCCTGGCAGCTGTTCAGCGCCCCGGCGCAGGTGATCGATCCCGCCCTGTCCAGCGCTCAAGGCCCGCGTCTGGGTTTGTTTGGCGCGGCGAGTCTGCAGCTGGTCAACCCCAAAACCTGGATGATGGCGTTGGCAGTGGTCAGCGTCTTCGCTGGCAACGACGCCGACCGCAGCCTGAAAGTGGTGTATTTATCCCTGGCGTTTTTCCTGGTGGCGATCCCGTGCATGAGTGCCTGGGCGTGGCTTGGGGTCAGCGCCGCCAAGTTTTGCCGATCATCGCAAAGCATGCAGCGTTTCAATCGCAGCATGGCCGTGTTGCTGCTGGTTTCGACCTGGCTGACCTTGGTGGTTTGATGACAGACAGGCATTCGACAGGTTAAAAAGCCTTTTGGACTCTTCATAGCCGAACCCGCCTGGACGCCCCATGACCCGCTTTTACGATGCACGCGCCAATATCTACGCCGTCAGCACACCCGACGCCTTGCGTGACTTGGGCATCGCCGTTGCGCGCACGGCTGCGCAAGCGAGCGCCGACCGCGAAACCTGGGCGAAAGACGCCATACGTGCGCTCTGTGACTGGCCGCCGGGCACACGTCCGGCCGATGCCAAGGCGCATCGCTGCGATGGCCTGTTGATCGGCCCCTTTCAACAGCACGCGCCTTTTGACGTGCTGATCGTCAACACCGACGGCACCTTGGCCGAACGCAGCGGCAACGGCCTGACGATTTTTGCCCAGGCGCTGACCGAAACGGGCCACGTCGGCGCTCAAGGGCGTTTCGAGCTGAAAGTGCATCACGACAAACACGATTCAGCCTCACCCGTTTCGACCTGGATAGAACCTGCGACCCTGCAAGGCCAGGCCGGTTTTTGGCTGGAGCTGGGCAAACCGGCGTTTGGCCCGGCTGCGGTCGGCGCGCAGGCGAAGGGGCTGGGCGAGATTTCCCTCGCTGGCCGCGCGCTCAGCCGGGTCAACGCGCTGTCTCGCCTCGAACCGGATTGGGATCACAGCGTGTTTGTCAGGATCGGCAATCCGCATTGCGTCACGCTGGTCAGGGACAACACGCAGTTGCCCGCATTTCAAGCGCTGCATGAGCCGCCGCTGAGCAGCGCGTTGACCCGCATTGCCTTTGCCGAAGGTGATCTGGGCACTGGCGAGCCGTGCCCTGCGGGCGTGAACCTGCAATGGGCGTGTGTCGCGTCGCCGAGTCGCATTGTCGCCAGGGTCTTCGAACGTGGAGAAGGCCCGACCGCGTCGTCGGGAACCAGCGCCAGCGCGGTTGCCTGCGCAGCCTGGCACGCCGGACAGGTCAGCGCCGGGCTGATCGAAATCGAAATGCCCGGCGGCACGGCTCCAGTGCGTCTGGTTGAGAGCGGTGGGGAATTGCAGCAGGTTGCGTTGTTCGGGGTGGCGCGGCGCACCTGACACCGTTGGAGCGACCGTAGGAGCGACTTTAGTCGCGAGAACCTCAATTGCCCTCCCGGCTAAAGCCGGTCCTACACCAAGCCTCCAACGGTCCTAAGTGAACCGTGTCACTCGCCGATATCTTCATTCCACAATTCAGGCTTGGCCGCAATGAAGCCTTTCATCATTTGCACGCAGGCCTGGTTATGGATGACATCCACTTCTACTCCGCGCGAGCGCAGCAGCTCTTCTTCGCCCATGAAGGTCTCGTTTTCGCCGACGATGACTTTGCGGATGCCATAGAGCAGGATCGCGCCGCTGCACATCGCGCAAGGCGACAGGGTGGTGTAGAGCACTGCCTCGCGATAAGTTCGTGCGGGCAGGCGGCCGGCGTTTTCCAGGGCGTCCATTTCACCGTGCTTGATCGCACTGCCTTCCTGCACCCGGCGATTGTGGCCGCGGCCGATGATCTTGCCGTCATGGACGATCACCGAACCGATGGGAATGCCGCCCTCGGCCAGACCGAGTTGCGCTTCGTCGATTGCCGCCTGCATGAATGGGTCCATGGTTTTACCTCATCGCGAATAATGAAAAAGTCAGTGTTCAAGGGTCTGCTGGGCGTTATCGAGTGCGCGGTCGACAAAGGTCTTGAGCAGTTCTGCCGAACGCGCCTTCATGTCCATGCCGACATCGTTCTGCTTGGCCCGCAGCTTGTTGGCGTACATCTGCGCGCCATCCCCGGAGTTCAGGCCGCGCAGTTCTTCGGCAGTAAAAAACTGCGCGTAAGCAGCGGCCAGGTTGCGATCCCATTGCGCTTGATATTCGGGTTGCAGGCGTTCCAGCTCACCTTTGACCAGCGCCTGCGCCTGGGTCTTGCCGATGGCCTCGACAATGCTGGCGAAGGTTGCCGTGCGCGAAGCCACTTGATACCCCAGCCAACCCAGACTGTCGCCCAGATGTCGATCCTGCACAAACGCCTGCGCGCTGTCATCCACTTCGGAGGCGCTCGCGTCGCGCGATACGTCAGGAAGTACGAACGCCAGCAGCGCGAACAGCATGTTCAAGGCAGCGAGCGAGCTGCGAAACGTCATGAGGCCTCCCGGTGAAAAATCCTTGCACGCTGTGAACTTAGCAGTCGAAGCGGTCTTTAACAGCCCGGCGGTCGTAACCGAACCTCTTGATGACGCTAACAGGAACGCCGGGCTAGCCATTGTTTGAGCGTCATGCGGTAAATCCTGACGCCCAAGCGATGGTACTGGCTGTAGACGAAATCACTGAAACCGACTTTATTGATGACGCGCACCGACGCGACATTGGCAGGCTGGACGATGGCAATGATCGAATCCAGCCTCAGGTTTTCAAACCCGTGAGCCAGGGTCGCCATGGCAGCTTCGGTGCCCAGCCCGCGCCCCCAGAACGCCGGAGCAAGGCGATAGCCGATTTCCACTTCGTCGGCGCGATCCACTTCTTCGCGATTGAGGGCGCAAAACCCGGCAAGCAGCCCGCTTGATACCTCGATCACGGCCCAAGGCCCGAAACCATCCGCCACGTAGCAACGCATCGACCACTCGATGAACTCGGTCGTGGCCTGCTCGCTCAGCGGCCCGCGCACTGAAAAGCGCATCACCTCGGGATCGCCAAGAATCGCCGCCAGCGCAGGAATATCGGCGAGACTCAGCTCGCGCAGCGTCAGTCGCTCGGTGTGCAGAATGACGCGCGGTTCGCTCATGAGTGGCACTTATCCTCTGCGGTCAAAGACTGCTGCTGACTTTAGTGGCCACATCTGCCGGCACCCAGGCCTTCCAGACTTCGGGATGTTCCTTGAGGAACGCCTGCGCCACGGCCTTGGGCTCAAGGCGTTTTTCGCTCATCTGGCCCAGCGTCTGGTTAAGCAAATCGATGGGCAGATCAACTTTCTCGAAAAATGCCACCAGCTCCGGGTACTGCTTGTGGAACTCGGCCGACACGCCGATGCTCAGGTGCGGTTCCAGCGAACGCGTGCCTTTAGGGTTTGGATTGCTGGCGTCGGCCAGGGTTTTCCAGGCTTCGGCGTCAAACGGCGGCTCTTCGAGTTTGATCAGCTTGAAGCGACCCAGCAGCGGGGTTGGCGACCAGTAGTAAAACAACACGGGTTTGCCACGATGGATCGACGAACTGATCTCGGCGTCCAGTGCCGCGCCGGAGCCGGTGCGGAAATTGACGAACGTGTCGTTCAGGCCGTAGGCCTTGAGCTTCTGGGTGTTGACGATCTCGGAAGTCCAGCCGGTAGGGCTGTTGAGAAAACGACCTTTGTCCGGCTGTTCGGGGTCCTTGAACACGTCTTTGTAACGCGGCAGATCAGCCACTGACTTGAGGTCCGGCGCCAACGGTTTGATGCCTTTGGCGGGATCACCCTTGATCACGAACTCCGGCACCCACCAACCTTCGGTAGCGCCTTTGACGATATTGCCCAGGCCGAACACCTTGCCTTCGGCTTCGGCCTTGACCCACGCAGGACTGCGGCCGGCCCATTCTTCGCCGACGACCTGGACGTCATTTTTGGCCAGTGCGGCCTCCAGACTCACAGTGCTGCCCGGCAGCGTATCAGTGGGATAGCCGTAGCCTTTTTCCACGATGGTGCGCAGCACCTGGGTAATCAGGCTGCCACTTTCCCAGGTGAGATCACCGAAATGGATCGTTGCGGTTTTGTCCGCCGCAGATGCGGGTTGAGCGAGCAGGCCCAGCGCCAATAGCGAGCAGCCCAGCAGGGTTTTAATAGATGTCATGATCACCTCTAGGTGGCGGGTTATGGGATGCCGTGATCAGCTCGCCCGAAAGTCAGTCAGGTTGTGTTGGTAAAGGTATCGACAGCGCCGATTACAGATTAGTTGTGCGGCGAAACGATCAGGGGCGCAGCCATGGCAAACCCGCGTCACGGGCCTGACGCTCGTAGTCGAGCAAAACCTGGTAATCCGCCGCGCTGGCGCTCAGCACTTCACCAATCGCCAACACCTGGGCAACCTCGGGTAAATCCAGCAACGCCTGATTCATCGCTGCACGAATCTGCTCCGCCTGCTCAGCATTCACACCCAAGGCGGTGATGTAAGGCAGGCATGGGCTGATGGCGCTGCGGGCCAGAATCCGCAGGCCGGCGAGCTCTTCGCTGGAGTCCCGGGCCAGATAGTCATGGGTCACGCTGTCGATGGCGGCGAGGTCGCCGCGCCGCTCTTTGAGCCAGCGCAAACTGTTGCGATGGCCGCCGGTGGCAGAAACGCGCCCGAAGAAGCGGCCGTCCTGCTGCAAGGGCGCGATCTGGTGCCGCAACAGGTTCATGCCGGAGTTGGAGTCTTCGCTATTGATCAAGCCGTGGCTGTCGCGAAACTCCGCCAGCCGGGTGCGCGGATCGTCGGCGCGCACCAGCAACAGGCTGCAGTGGTTGCCGTCGGCGCTGTGGGGCAATTCATAGACCGGCCGGCCGATCAGCCGCACCTTGTCGCGCAACAGAGTCATCAACGGATAACCGCAGGTCTGGGCCAGCAGCAGTTGCGGCGATAGCCACAGTTGCGGCAATTCAAGCTCGCCTGACAGACGTTCAGCCCTCAGCAACTGAACGATGCGCGCCAGCCAGGTTTCACTGGCCTGCTGGACGCGAACGGGCGCGGTGTACATCGATAACTGGGCGAAACCCTGGATCATGCGCGGACTCGGCGAAGGCGTGAGCGGCCAACAATAGATCAAAAAAATGGAGCCTGCATAGGCTCCATTGTTTGCAACGCTGATAGATCAGTGACCGAACAACCCGGTATCGGATTTCTTGGCTTTTTTGTCGGCGCGCTTTTCATCGAGGGTCTTGGTCGGTTTTTTCTTCGCGGCTTTCTTTGAATCCATGCCTTTGCTCATGATGCGTGCTCCAGATGAAGGATCTGATCTCAGTTATACACCTATGCCGCACGCGCCGCGCCGTTTACGCCGCTGTATCATGCGCCGCCAAGCCATCGTGCGATTACCTGTGGAGCCCACGCATCGCCATGCCCGACATTGAGTTTTCGATCCTGCCACCCGACTGCCTGCCATTGCTGGACAAGTTCTATCGCGAACACCGCTCGAACATGCGCGCGTCCAGCGCGGCGCGGGCGTGGGTGGCCAGAAAACAGGAGATCATCGGCGCGCTGTCCATGACACCCGTTGCCGGAGGGCATTGGCTGACCGGGCTGTTCGTCGCGCCGCAATGGCGCAGCCAGGGAGTCGCCAGACAGTTGATGGCTCATGCCACCGGTTCGTTGACCGAACCGGTCTGGCTGTTTTGCCATCCGGATTTGCAGGGGTTCTACGAGGCGTCTGGATTTACCCCGGCGGGCGCGCTACCCCAATCGCTGGGCGAGAAACTGATGCGTTATGGGCGCAACAAGACATTGGTGGCGTTGGTGCGGGTGGGTGATTGAATGCTACCCAGCTCTGTTGGAGCGAGGCTTGCCCGCGAAGGGGCCGGAACGTCCAGCCCTTCTTCGGCGCCTGAAAGATCGATTCGCGGGCAAGCCTCGCTCCAACGGGATCAAGGCGATCTGTGCGACCACCTCGCGAATAAATTCGCTCCCACGGCAGGTCCCTTCGCCCATAGATCATCCAGCACTAACCACTGCACAAAATGTGTGATCCGCCCCGCAAAACCCCGTGCTAGCCTGCGGCCTGACCTTTTCAAGCCTCAAGGACGGACCATGAAATCTGCGCTTATCGCCTGTTCTTTACTCGGTGTGTTGGCCACTCCGCTGGCTACGGCTGCCGCGCCCGTTTCTACTGTCACCGACGCTCAATTCGCCGAGGTGTTGAAAGGCGACTGGCGGGCCCCGCAAAACAGCGCGCGTGATGGCTATCGTCATCCGCAGCAAACCCTGCAGTTCTTCGGCTTGCGGCCCGAGCAAACCCTGATCGAAATCACCCCCGGCAACGGTTGGTACAGCGAACTGCTGGCGCCGCTGCTCAAGGATCGCGGCCAGTACATCGCCGCGGTGGTCGATCCGGCAGCCAGTGATTACGCACGCAAGGCCGCCGACAGCCTGCAACAGAAATTCGCTGCTGATCCGCTCCATTACGGCAAAGCGCAGGTCATCGACTACGACCCGCAAACTCCGACGTTCGGCAAACCGGCCTCAGCGGACACAGTATTGACCTTTCGCAACGTGCATAACTGGGTGCTGGCCGACGATGCGCCGGCGATGTTCAAGGCCTTTTACGCCGTGCTGAAACCGGGCGGCACATTGGGGGTGGTGGATCACCGCGCCAAGGACGGGGCTTCCGTGGAGGCAATCAAGCAGAGCGGTTACCTGCCGACGGATTACATCGTGAAACTGGCGAAGGATGCGGGGTTCGAGCTGGCAGGCCAGAGTGAAATCAACGCCAATCCCAAGGACACCAAGGATTACGCCCAAGGCGTCTGGACCTTGCCACCCACCTTCCGGCTGGGTGATCAGGACCGCGCCAAGTACGCGGCAATCGGCGAATCCGACCGGCTGACGCTACGTTTTATCAAACCGGCGGGTCACTGAGTCATTCATCGGCATTCGGGTCCATGTCCGGAAACATCACGTCCATGAACCCGAACTTGCTGAAATCGGTAATGCGCGAAGGGTACAAGCGGCCGATCAGGTGATCGCACTCGTGTTGCACCACTCGAGCGTGAAAGCCGTGGGCAATACGCTGAATGGGTTGCCCCTCGGGATCGAAGCCTTCATAACGAATGCTTTGATAACGGTCAACGGCGCCACGCAGACCGGGCACCGACAGGCAGCCTTCCCAACCTTCTTCGAGGGCCGGGCTTAACGGTGTGATCAGCGGATTGAGCAGGATGGTTTGCGGCACCGCTTCAGCGTCCGGGTAGCGTTCGCTGCTTTCGAAACCAAAGATCACCAACTGCAGGTCGACGCCAATCTGCGGCGCCGCCAGTCCTACGCCGCCGACGCTTTCCATGGTTTCAAACATGTCGGCAATCAGGGTCTTGAGCTCAGCAGTACCGAACATCGCTTCGGGCACAGCCGGGGCGATGCGTAACAAACGCTCATCGCCCATTTTGAGAATGTCGCGGATCATGCATCGGCCTCCTTCAACGAAAACGTCATCCTGCCACAGCTGGGCTCAGGATTCGTCGGCCTTGGCGGGCAGCGGCACCGAATGGTCGCGACCCAACCCGGAAACGTGCTGCTTCTCGGTGGACGCGACGCCACCATCGCCCGCTTCTTTCTCGCCAACGTCCTTGCCTTCGGAGGACATGTGCTCGACCACCGCATTCATTTCCGCGCCCAGTAACAGCACCGCCGCCGAAATATAGAAATACAGCAACAGCACAATGATCGCCCCGATGCTGCCGTACATGGCGTTGTAGTCAGCGAAGGTCTTGACGTAATAACCGAAGCCCAGCGACGCTATGATCCACACCACCACCGCAAGCACAGAACCGGGCGTAATGAAGCGAAACTCTTGTTTTACGTCGGGCATGACGTAATAAATCAGTGCCACTGACACCATCAGCAGCAAGACGATCAGCGGCCAGCGCAGGATCGTCCACAAGGTGACAATGAAGTCTTCCATGCCGATCTGCGAGGCCAGCCAGTTCATGACTTGTGGGCCGGTGACCATCAGCGCCGCCGCTACCAGCAACATCAGGGCAATGCCGACGGTGTAGAGCACTGACAACGGAATGCGTTTCCAGACCGGCCGGCCCTCGACCACGTCATACGCGGCGTTCATGGCGCTCATCATCAGGCGCACGCCTGCCGACGCGGTCCACAACGCGATGAAGATACCAATGGACAGCAGACCGCCCTTGGACTGTTGCAGTTGGTCGATGACGGGGTTGACCTGTTCCAGCGCCTGGGGCGGCAAAACCAGCTCCGATTGCAGGCGCAACCAGGAGAAAAAATCAGGGAGATGCAGGAAGCCGATCAAGGCGATCAGAAACAACAGGAAAGGAAATAATGAAAACAGCATCTGGTACGCCAATGCCGACGCGTAGGTCGACATTTCATCGTCGAGGAACTCGCTGACGGTCCGCACCATCACCTTGAACGGCGAAAGTTTGCGCAATTCCGAAAAAATCATGGCGTTTCCTTCGCTTAATGGTGCTGAAAACTGGAGTGCCGAAACGACCAGTTCACATTCGGCAGTTCTGCGTTGACCAATAATCCTGCCGCACTGGCAGGCGTTTCAGAGCTTAATTGACCGTCTGTCCGACAGGAAAGTTTCAAATCAGCCATGCCGGACATGATAACGGCCATCCGAGGATGACCGTTATTTAAGTATCAACCCCGAATACCGATTCGGGACCGATAGCTTCATGCCTTGTCGACGCCCTTTTTCACAGCGTCTTTGGCTTTGCCTACCGCTTGTTGGGTTTCGCCTTTGATTTCCTGAGCCTTGCCTTCTGCACGCAGTTTGGAGTTGTCGGTAGCTTTACCAACACCTTGCTTGACGTTGCCAACAGCTTCGTTAGCCATGCCTTTAACTTTATCGCCAGTGCTGCTCATAGGTACTCTCCAGAGTAAAATTCGGGTGTCGTAACCTCGACATAAAGATTGACCCGCCGCCTTTGCGCAGAGTTTCAATTATTTTTACCCGCTGCGCTGCCGCTGGTCAGCCCGGCCAGGATGAGGAAATTGCCGTGTTTTTTCCGGACAGGCCGCAAGTTTGACTTTAAGTTTGCCCGGCAACCCCCGAGAATGCGGCACGCAATCAGGCTGCGCTGACTCGGGTCAGTGCGCCGACTATTCAGATCCACAGGAACATTATGAAACTCGATAAAAAGCAGGCCATCGCACGCCGCAATCTGGAACTGGGCGGGGCCGTGCTCGGCACCAACAACACCCACTTCACGGCGTTGAACACCAACAAGAACATCTGGTGGTTCGATCTGCCGCTCGGCCGCCTGGCTGTGGGTCAATACGAATGGGTTCATCTGCTGCTGCACACGCCCAGCACCGACCAGTTGCTGCATCTGAAGGTCACCACGGTGTTTCTGCGCGACCACATGGAAGGCCTGGTGGTGCGCAACCGAGGCAAACGCAAATCCACCGTGAGCCTGGAGTTGAGCGCCGACAAGGATTCATTCCTCAAGGACGTGCGCCCGGACGGCGCGAACCTGAGCTTTGCCGGGTTCCTGCAACCCTGATGTAGCGAGCCTGCTCGTTGCCGCTGCGGCTACGAGCAGGCGCGACGGCTTCACGCCAGACGTTTCGCCACCAGGTAACCGACCGTCGCCGCAACGCTTGATGCCACGGTTCCCCACGCCAGATCCACCAACGCCATCTGCGCTGGCCAGCCCTGCAACGTGGCCCAGTTGCTCAAGTCATACGTGCCGTACGCCACCAACCCCAGCATCGCGCCGCGCTTGATTGCATGGGTCAGGCTGTGGCGACGCAAGGCCGATTGCACCGCGAAATACACCAGCCCCGCCGTATACAACAGGTAAAACACCACCGCCGGCCCCGCCACAGGCTTGTCGACCATGATCGAACCGAGCCAGCTGCGATAAGTCGGGCCCATCAGCAAACCGAGCCAGATACCATCAAGGATCAGGAACGCCACCAATGTGCTCAGGTAAGCCGTCAGATTTCTTTTCATGGGTCATCCGTTTTTTAAACGCGATTGCGCGCAGGGACTGCTGAAAAGGTCAGACCCTGATTGCGGACACAATGTCCCGGTGCAGTGAAATTTCTGCGCGACGACTATGCGCGCCGTAGGATCCGTAGGACCGGCTTTAGCCGGGAGACGCAACAACTGCGTCGCCAGAACTCAAGCCCTCCCGGCTGAAGCCGGTCCTACAGAACCATCACGCGAGATCACACCAGATCGATACGATCGGCGTGAATCACAATCTGGCCCGACTTATAAAGGGCGCCAATGGCTTTTTTGAAGTTGCCTTTGCTGACGCCGAACAAACCGCTGATGACCTGCGGATCGCTCTTGTCGCTGACGGGCAGCGTGCCGTTGTTTTCCCGCAGCTTGCTGAGGATTTTCGAGTTGAGGCTGCTGGAGGCTTCCGCGCCGACCGGTTGCAGGCTCAGGCTCAGATTGCCGTCGGTACGGATTTCCTTGATGAAACCCTTTTCCTGCTTGCCGGCACGCATGAACTTGAACACTTCGTTCTTGTGGATCAAGCCCCAGTGTTTATTGTTGATGATCGCCTTGAAGCCCATATCGGTGGCTTCGGCGACCAGCAAATCGACTTCCTGGCCAACGGTATAGGTGGCGGGTGTCTTGTCCAGATATCGGTCCAGGCGCGCGGTCGCGGTGATGCGGCGGGTGTGTTTGTCCAGGTAGACATGCACCACGCAATAATCACCGGCCTGCAACGTGCGCTTCTCTTCCGAGTACGGCAGCAGCAAATCCTTGGGCAGTCCCCAATCGAGGAACACGCCAATGCTGTTGACCTCAACGACTTTCAGGCTGGCGAATTCACCGACCTGAACCTTGGGTGTTTCAGTGGTAGCCAACAGCTTGTCTTCGCTGTCCAGATAAACGAAAACGTTGAGCCAGTCTTCGTCTTCGCTGGGAATATCCTTGGGGATATAACGGTTGGGCAGCAGGATTTCGCCATCCGCCCCGCCATCCAGATACAGACCAAAGTTAGTGTGTTTCACGACTTGCAAGCTGTTGTAACGCCCGATTAACGCCATTTCCAAATACCCTCATTACGTGGGCGACATTCTACCCGAGTTTGCCGATCAGGATCGCGACGCGCTGGAACCCATCGCAAATCAACAATTTGTTCCCCATTCGTCAGACTGATTCAGTCCGCCATCGCAGTTTTTGTCCTGCCAGATTCCGGCCAAAAACAACTTTTCAGCAGCAAAACAGCAAGTTAGCGAGCTAATTATCCGCCCATATAAATAATTGTCTGCGCGAGGGGCACAGCTTTTAGGGCTATATTTTTAAAGCAATTGTCAAGCCATTCATATACAATTGCTGGCCGTATCAAGTTTATATAGGTTAATGGCAGCCATGCGCGTAAAAGCATCCAACTCCAAAGCAAAGCCAGCTCCAGCCGTTGAAACGAGCGATTCGATCAACGCCCAGATTGCTGCTTTTCTGAAGTCCGGTGGTGAAATCCAGGAAATCGCCAAAGGCGTCAGCGGCCAGACTTTCGGCCCATCCAAGCAAATCACCCTCGGCAAAAAGTAATTTTTCCCCGCTCCAGTTGTCGATCTCTATGCGCTTTGATTATCAGGGCGCTAGTGGATTGATCCTTCGCTGCATCAGCTAGACTCCTCGCTCAGCCTCCTGGCATACCATTTTGGTGCTCAGCTCGTTGCGTACTGACGCTGCGACGGGCAGGATGAAGCCCTTGGAGCCAGACCCCTTTGCGGAATGCACGAATGAAGAACTGGATGCTTTTCGGCGCACTGATTTGTCTGGGTGGTTGTGCATCGCACGGCTGCGACGACACGCTCAATGACGGTTACCCCGCAGGCAGCGCCTGTCGTGAACAACACTTGCTGTACCAAAACGACATGCTGCAGGCCAAGCTGTTGATCAGTGAAGCCGACCGGGAGAATTATGAACTGGCTGAAGCCATGCTGCGCCGTGCCGGCATCGACGACGCCTCCGGTGAAGCCGAGTTCTACCAGGCCGTGCTGCTGATTCGTCAACAACGGGACCAGCCACGCGTTATCGAATTGCTCCAGGATGCTGCCCGCAGCAAGCACCCGCTGGCCATTGCCCTGCTCGCGCAACAGCTGAGCATGAGCGACCAGAAACAGTCTGAACGCTACCGCGCCGACTACGCCGAACTGGATGTCGCCAAGAGCGGCTATCCGTCTTTCGAGCAAGCGTTGGTGGTGATTCGCGGCCTGATTATTCCCTCGCCGCAGACCACCGCTTCCAACTGATAGTGCGCGGATCGACGAACGGTCTGATCCCGCGCGCATTCGCCGGTATGCTTGCGAGGCTCTAGCTCGCGGTTTCTGTTGGGTCGCCGGCAATTTGCCGAAGCGCCGTTTTCGATACGACTGCTCCAATCCCACTCCTCAACCCCGGGAGTGAGCTCATGCTCAATATTCGTCAATACGTCCTGTCACTGGGCGTCGTTGTCATCTGTCAGTCCGCTTCTGCCCAGGTTCTGGAGCGGGAATTGGGTGCCTTCGATCTCAAACTCGGCACTTCGCCCGCGCGCAGCATGGCCCAGGGCCTGGTCACGCCAAACGGCAGCGGCTCGTTTCATGGCGGCCTGGACCTGACCCACGAAAGTGGCTTCTACGTCGGACAGTGGACACCCAGCGTCGGCATTACGGACGACACCACGCTGGAAGTCGATTCGTACATGGGTTTCAAGAAGCCCTTCGACAAAACCCTCGGCTACGAGATGGGCATCATTCGCTACAGCTACCCCGACACCAGCCAACTGGACAGCCATGAGTTCTACGCCGGCCTGCGCGTGCTGAACAGTCGCGTCGGCGCCGCGTTCAGCAACGACGTCGGCCGTCGCGACAGCACCCTGTTCGTTGATCTGGGCGGTATCGAGCGGCTGGGCATCGGCGTGCGCATGCAATACGCCAATCATCAGTTCGATACGCCGCAGCAGATCACCGATGGCGGCATGGTCAGCATGTTCAACGACTGGTCACTGAACATCACACGGCCGTGGATGGGCATCGACATGAACCTGATCTACAGCGGCTCCAGCCTGAGCGGCAGTGATTGCAGCGCCTACAGCGGCCACAATCCGCAGTGCGAAGGCACCTTCACCGTCAAGGCCGTGCGCGCGTTCTTCTGATTGACTGAACTGCTATCCTCAGGCCCGCTCTACAGGATAAGCAGGTCAATCGAGGAGTCTTCATGCGCACCCCGTTCAAAGCCTTCATTACGTTGTTGATGGCGCTGTTTGTGCTGGGCGGATGCACTCGCATCGGGCTCGCTTATCGGAATCTGGACGTCATCATTCCCTGGTCGCTCAATGACTACCTGGGGATGAATTCCACACAGAAGGGTTGGCTGAGCGAGCGGCTCAAGGAGCATCTGAGCTGGCATTGCAGCACCCAATTGCCCGGCTACCTCACCTGGCTGGATCGCCTGGAAGACATGGTCGAGAGCAATCAGGTGACCGAACCGGAACTGCGCGCGCGCACTGAAGAAGCCAAGCAAGCCATTGCCCAGATCTCCCGCCAGATCACACCGTCCGCCGTGGAGCTTCTGGCGCAGCTGGACGACAAGCAGGTCGCGGAGATGCAGGAGACATTCGCCAAGGATCGTCGCAATCGCGAGGATGAATACCTCAAGCAGCCGCTGGACAAGCAGATCAGCGAACGCGCTGAACGCATGGAAAAACGCTTGAGCCCATGGCTCGGCTCGCTCAATGCCGCGCAGAAACAGCGCGTGCAGAGCTGGTCAACTTCGCTGGGTGAACAGAACCGCGCCTGGCTGGACAACCGTGCCCATTGGCAGGCGCTGTTTGTGAACACAGTGCAGAATCGCCAGGCCAGCGACTTCCCGGAGAAAATCGCCAAGCTGTTGCAGGATCGGGAAACGTTCTGGACGCCGCAATACCGCGTGGCGTATGACCAGACCGAAAAAGCCGCGATTGCCTTGCTGGTGGACCTGATCGCACAAAGCACGCCGGACCAGCGTCAGCAATTGCTGGAGAAAATTGCCAGCACACGCAAGGACTTCACCGACTTGAGCTGCCTGAAAGCGGCGAAGGCTGCCTAGCAATCACGCCCGGGGTAACCTCGCCTCGTAGGAGCGGCTTTAGCCGCGAGAGCCATCAATCCAGGTCCCATACGCCCTCCCGGCTAAAGCCGGTCCTACGAGGCCGGTACAACTCAGGCAATCTGCGCCTTGGCCGCGACTTTCTCGAACGTTGCCGGATCCAGCGGATCTTCCTGCTCGTCCAGCACCTGACGCGGATGGTCGTTGCCAGGGATGCTGCTGTCGATCAACGCCAGCAGGCTCGCACCGCTCGGGCTGAGGACGAAGTTTTCACCGTTGCCACCCTCTTCTTCCCGACGCGGCTGGATAAAACCGCGACTGAGCAGCAATGCTTCGTATTCACCGGCAATGGCTTTCAGGTGATCAAGATTGCCGACTGCTTCGCCATCCGCAGCCTTAGCGGCCGCGTGTTCCTCGGCGTATTTGCGCGGTTTGAAGCTGTCGTCGGCGCTGTTTTGCACTTCGTGCAGCAGACGTTCGATAAGGTCCCAGTCATAAGGCTTTTCCATTGTTCTTACCTCCATCCAGCGTGGATAAATGGCCCGTGACGTCCCGCCATCAGGCTTGCTACTGAGGGTTGTGACCCGCGCCGACGCTGGCCGTTCAGCCGTGGCGGCTGAGCGGTGCTGCTGAACTTTTTCTGGAAATTGGCGCTCAACCGTTCAAGCCCGCAAAGGAAATAGAGGCAGCCATGAAAATCCTGTTGAGCATTACCGCCGCGTTGACCGTGCTGACCGCCGTGCCGTCATGGGCATGTACGCCCGAAGAGGCAACCGCCAAGCGCGAGCAACTGGCCAAGGAAGTGCAGAAACTCACCGAACAGAATCCGACCAAGGCCAAAGAGATCAACGACGAGTTGCAGAAAATGAATCTGGAGACAGCGTCCAAGGACCTGCCAGACAAGTGCCAGCTGATTGATCAGCGGCTCAAGGAATTGAACACGGCGGAGAAGAAAGCGGAGTAGCGCGTTAGCCGCCGATCACCCGTAGGAGCGAATTCATTCGCGAAGGGCCGATACATTCGACACATCTTCTGCTGCCGGAATATCGCCTTCGCGGATAAATCCGCTCCTACAGGGTTTGGCTATGAATCGTTACTCAGCCGCCGGCGCTTCTGGCTTGCGCTTTTTCAACGGGGCCATGCCGTCCTTGCTGACCAATGACAACGCATCGGTTTTGGGACGATTGGCGATTTTGCGTTTGGTCGGGGCCTTGGCCCCGGTTTTCTTCTTGTCGCCTTTGGCGTCGGTCTTTTTCTTCTTCACGCCAACCGCCTTGCCGGACGCCTTGACCTTCTTCGGTCCGCCGTAAGAGCCTTTGACTTCCTTGATCGTGCGACGCTCGAAGCTTTGCTTCAGATAGCGCTCGACGCTGGACATCAGATTCCAGTCGCCGTGGCAGATCAACGAAATCGCCAGGCCTTCGCCACCCGCGCGACCGGTACGACCAATGCGGTGCACGTAATCGTCGCCACTGCGCGGCATGTCGAAGTTGATGACCATGTCCAGGCCTTCAACGTCCAGACCACGCGCTGCTACGTCAGTCGCCACGAGGATCTTGGTGCCGCCCTGCTTCAAGCGATCAATCGCTGCCTTGCGGTCTTTCTGATCCTTGTCGCCGTGCAGCACGAAGGCTTTGTAGTCCAGCGCCACCAGACGCCCGTAGAGGCGGTCGGCCATGGCTTTGGTGTTGGTGAAGATAATCGCTTTCTGATACGTCTCGTTGGCCAGCAGCCAATGCACGATCTGCTCTTTGTGGCTGTTGTGGTCGGCGGTGATGATCTGCTGACGCGTGCCCGAAGCCAGCTCGCTGACGCTGTTGACCTGCAGGTGCTGCGGATCGGTCAGCACTTTGCCGATCATCTCGCGCAGGCCGGCACCACCAGTGGTGGCCGAGAACAGCAAGGTCTGCTGACGGTTCGGGCACTCGCCAGCCAGACGCTCGACGTCTTCGGCAAAACCCATGTCCAGCATGCGGTCGGCTTCGTCCAGAACCAGGACTTCAACCTGCTTGAGGTCCAGGTTGCCGGCATTGAGCTGCTCCAGCAGACGACCCGGCGTACCGATCAGAATGTCCGGCACCTTGCGCAGCATGGCGGCCTGAACCTTGAAGTCTTCGCCACCAGTGATCAACCCGGCCTTGATGAAGGTGAACTGGGAGAAGCGCTCGACTTCTTTCAGCGTCTGCTGTGCCAGCTCGCGGGTCGGCAGCAGGATCACGGCGCGAATGTCGACGCGAACCTTGGCCGGGCCCATCAGGCGATTGAGGATCGGTAATACAAAAGCCGCAGTCTTGCCGCTACCGGTTTGCGCAGTCACCCGCAGGTCACGCCCTTCCAGCGCCAGCGGGATGGCCGCTGCTTGCACAGGCGTAGGCTCGACAAAGTTAAGCTCGGCCACGGCTTTCAGCAGGCGTTCATGCAGGGCGAATTGGGAAAACACGGGTGCTACCTCGACGAAATACAAAAATACAGGCGCATAGCCTAACGGTTTCGAGCGCCGGGGCCGAGTTTCTTTACGACTAACTGCTTATTTTGTTACTCGATTTGCCATACGTCGCCCAAGACGGGCCTATGAATGCTCTAATTCGCAGCCAATTTCTTCAGGAGTCTTAAAGAGTCGCATGGATATTCAATCGCTATGGCTGCGGGTGCAGAAACTTTGGGATGTGCTGGATCAACATCCGGTGCTGCACGCGAGTCTCGGCCTTTTGCTGTTGCTGATTGCGGCGTTCGCACTCGGCAGAGTCGCGCGCTTCCTTATTCTCTACGCGATGAAAATGCTCGGCAGGCAACCGGCGCTGCACTGGCTCAATGATTTTCTGCACAACAAGGTTTTTCAGCGCCTGGCGCAGATAACGCCGTCGCTGGTGATCCAGTTCGGCCTGAATCTGGTGCCCGACCTGAGCGCCACCGGCAAGAATGTGATTGGCAACGTCGCGCTGGCCTTCACCATTCTGTTCATGACCCTGGCCATGGGTGCGCTGCTCAATGCGCTGCTCGACATTTATGCGCGCACCACTCACGCCCGCACGCGCTCGATCAAGGGCTATGTGCAGCTGGCGAAGATGATTCTGTATATCTTCGCCGCCATCATCATTGTCGCCACGCTCATCGACCGCTCGCCGCTGTTGCTGCTGTCCGGGCTTGGCGCCATGTCGGCGGTCATCCTGCTGGTTTACAAGGACACGCTGCTGTCGTTCGTGGCCAGCGTGCAGTTGACCAGCAACGACATGCTGCGCGTCGGCGACTGGATCGAAATGCCGCAAGTCGGTGCCGACGGCGATGTGGTGGACATCACGCTGCATACGGTCAAGGTGCAGAACTTCGATAAAACCATCGTCTCGATTCCGACCTGGCGCCTGATGTCCGAGTCATTCAAGAACTGGCGCGGCATGCAGCAGTCAGGCGGCAGGCGCATCAAGCGCAGTCTGTTCATCGATGCCAGCGGCGTACGTTTCGTGAGCGACGAAGAAGAGCGGCATCTGAGCCAGGTGCATTTGCTGACCGACTACATCAGCCGCAAACAGGCCGAACTGCTGGCCTGGAATCAGGCGCAGGGCAACGTGGCGCAGCTATCGGCCAACCGGCGCCGGATGACCAACATCGGCACCTTCCGCGCCTACGCGCTGGCCTATCTGAAAAGCCATCCCGACATTCATCCCGACATGACCTGCATGGTCCGCCAGCTGGAAGCCTCAGCATTGGGCGTGCCGCTGGAAATCTACTGCTTTACGCGCACCACCGTCTGGGGCGAATACGAGCGCATTCAAGGCGATATTTTCGATTACCTGCTGGCGGTGTTGCCGGAATTTGGCTTGAGCCTCTATCAACAACCGAGCGGGATGGATATGCGCGCGGGGTTGGCCCAGCGGGTCCCTGAGTCCTGACTGTAGGAGCCAACTTGTTGGCGAGGAAGGCCAAATCAGATCATGTTAATCGAGGCTTTTTCACGCCCAAGCGGCTGATCCACACCGAAGCCACGATGACCGCCCCGCCGATGAACAAGCGACCCAAATCCTCATGGCGGTTCCAAATCAGCAAGTTGATGAGCAGCCCGATGGGTACATGAAGGTTGTTCATCACCGCCAGAGTCCCACCGCTGACCAGACACGCCCCCTTATTCCACCAATACATCCCCAACGCTGTCGAACACAAACCCAGGAACAGCAAAACCAGCCATTGCTGCGGCGCGTCGGGCAGGTGTTGGGGGTTGCCGAACATCAGGAACGCGGGCAAGGCGATGATCAGCGCGCCCAGGTAGAAATAGCCGAAGCGCCGGTAGTGCGGCAGGTCGCTGGGATAGCGCGCTACCAAGTGTTTGTAGAGCACTTGCCCGGCGGCGTAGGTGAAGTTGGCGACTTGCAGCAGCAGGAAGCCGCCGAGGAAATTGCCGTCGATGCCGTCATAGCGAATCACCCCGGCGCCGAGCACCGCGACCAGTGCCGCCAACAAAGCCCAAGGGTTGAAGCGTCGATTGAGTGCATCCTCGATCAGCGTGACGTGCAACGGCGTAAGAATGGTGAACAGCAAGACTTCCGGCACGGTCAATACCCGAAAGCTCAGGTACAGACACACGTAAGTGATGCCGAATTGCAGCGCGCCGATCAGCAACATGCCACGCATGAAACCCGGCTCGACCTGACGCCAGCGGGTCAGCGGAATGAACACCAGCCCGGCCAGTACCACGCGAATCAGCACGGCAAAGTAGCTGTCGACATGACCTGCCAGATAAACGCCGATCAGGCTGAAGGAAAACGCCTGAATCAGCGTCACGAAAAGTAGATAACCCATATGCGCCCCCGATTGAAGCCGGCGACCTTAGCGGTTTTGGGGTTTGGGTGTCATTTTTTTGTGGGCAGTTCAATACGTAGGACCGGCTTCAGCCGGGAGGAGGTCAGCCCATTTGCAGCAACTGCAGCGACCTCCCGGCTAAAGCCGGTCCTACGAGTCCGACTTTGCGTCTTACTCCTTGGTCAAATCCACCAACGGCTCATTGCGCACTTCGGTGCTGCGTCCGGCCTGAATGGTTTTGATCTGCCCCAAAGCCTGGTCCACCGCGCCTTTATCGGCCAGCAGGCTGTAGCTGATCTGGAACTGACGCTGTTGTTTCGGGCCGATGGTCGGCACCAGGTTCAATGGGCGCTGGTAGCGACGGTTGTAGGAAAAACTGGTGCCCGGCTCCAGCCCGGTCACATAGCCCTGGCCTTGGGTGTCGGTATTTTTCCACAGGGAGAACACTGGCAACTGCTGGGTATTGAAGCCCACTGCGACGCCAAGGCTGCCGGCTTTATTGTGCAGCACGGTCAGCGTGTCGCCCTTGTCATCCGCGTAAGGCACCACGTTGTAGACGGTTTCGTCGTAGTCCGGCGTCGGCGCGCGGTATGTCTGCCAGTCAGCCAGATCACCTTTGGCCTTGTCATTGAATGGCGAAACCTGCTTCACCGGCGCTTCGAAACGTGCGCCCTGCTCCAGGAATGGCGTGCTGAAGTTGCTGTGATACAGCGCCTGATATTCCTTCGGATAGTCGCCGTTGTTGGTCAGCGTGTCATTGAGGGTGAAGCGCGCGCTGCCGGGTTCGGTGACCAGTTCGGTCTGCACGGTGAAGTCGACTTTCTTGAAAGCCTGTTCCTGAAGTTCACCCTTGAGGCTGATTGCATAAGGCGGCTTTTCGTCGATGTGCAAGGTGACTTTGCTCGCCGGGATATTCGCCGCGCGACCGTGCAGGGTCAGCAGTTCGCCATTGTCCATGCCCGGATGCCCGACCCATTCGTAGCCGCAGCGCGTGACCAACTCATTGAAGCCTTCGAGCCAGCCCAACCCGCCACGGCCGTTGAGTTCGATGAATGCCGGATTGACCACATCCTTGACTGGCGAATCCCAGCCCATCCTTACGTCGCCCACCGAAGCGCGCAATACGTTCATGCCGCGCGTGGGCACGACCGAGAGTTTCATCGTGCCGTTGTCGATATCGATGATGCTCACCCCTTCCTGACGCCCGCCGTGCAGGGTGCGCATAGTCACGGAAAAAGGTTTGTCGGTCTTCACGCCGAGTTGGGCGCTGGTGATTTGCTGGTTTTGCGCGGCCTTGTCGGCATCGAGCAAGACGTAATCCCAGGCGAAAACGTTGGAGGCGGCGGTAATGGCGCCGAGGCCGAGCAGCAGGGAAAGGGGTTTCATGAGGGCGGTCCTTATTGGAATTATGATTTTGCGCAACGGGTTAATCGATTCAGCTAGCAACCGAGTCTAGTCATATTTCGCAAAAATGTTGAGCGGCCCGTTGAATTCCAGACAGAAAAAAGCCCGATGACCGCCAAAGAGGGGTCAATCGGGCCACGCACCCAGGAGCGGCGGGTGCCAAGGGGAAATCTGCAGTGCAGCGGGGTCAGGCGACCTGGGCGAGTTTGGCGATGGCCTGGTTCATGCCTTTTTCAACGAAGTCGCCGCCCATGTTCAGGCCTTCGGCGTGAATGAACGTGACGTCATGGATGCCGATAAAACCCAGCACCTGGCGCAGGTACGGTTCCTGATGATCAAGGCTGCTGCCTGCATAAATGCCGCCACGGGCGGTCAGGACAAAGGCGCGCTTGCCGACCAATAAGCCTTGCGGCCCGGTTTCGCCGTACTTGAAGGTGATACCGGCACGCAGCACATGGTCGAACCAGGCTTTGAGCGTGCTGGGGATAGCGAAGTTGTACATGGGCGCTGCAAGCACCAGCACATCCGCCGCCACCAATTCGTCAGTCAACTGATTGGAGCGATCCAGCGCGGCCTGTTCGGTCGTGGTGCGCTGCTCTGAAGGCTTCATCCAGCCGCCCAGCAACGTGGCATCCAGATGCGGCACCTGCTCGGTGGCAAGGTCGCGGACCGTCAGTTGATCGTCGGGATGCGCTGCTCGCCACTGGCCAATGAACTGTTGAGTCAATTGGCGAGAGACGGAATCCTGCTGGCGGGCGCTGCTTTCAATGATCAGTACGCGGGACATGGGGCGGTGCCTCCATCGAAGAATGTCTTGAGTCGATGGAGTGCAGAGTAGAGAAGGCTGTATCGATTAAAAAGCGTAAAAATCCGCTGTTAAACATCTAAAAATTTGTTTTATCGAGAGGGGCGCTCTACTCTCTTACCCAGTTTGACGCCCGACGAGTGATTATTCCGGTTCGCAGCTGAGCTTGATGCGCAGCTTGATAATGCTGCGGTTGAACTTGGCCGACACGTCCACGCTTTTTTTCGCGGCGACGGTCACGCGGCGCGTCTTGGGCGCCTCCGGACCATTCTGAAACACCACGCTGCATTTGGCCGGGACGCTGCCGTAGTTGTTCACGGTGATGGCGCCGGTATCGTAAAACGTGTCATGGCTGGTGTAGTCGATGTCGACGCCTTGATAGTGTTTTTCCACTTCGATGGGATACGCCCAGGCGCTCAGCGGCAGCATGGCCAGCAACACACAACAGATTCTGTTCATCGGGCAGTCTCCAAGAGGGGATTGGCAGATTAGGACAAAGCGTAAGAAGGAGCTACAGATGAAAGCGCCCCGCGTGACCCTTGATCAATGGCGCACCTTGCAGGCCGTGGTCGACCATGGCGGTTTCGCTCAGGCCGCCGACGCCCTGCATCGGTCGCAGTCATCGGTGAGTTACACCGTGGCGCGCATGCAGGATCAACTCGGTGTGCCGTTGCTGCGTATCGACGGGCGCAAGGCCGTGCTTACCGAAGCCGGCGGCGTGTTGCTGCGCCGCTCACGGCAATTGGTCAAGCAGGCCAGTCAACTCGAAGACCTCGCCCATCACATGGAGCAAGGCTGGGAAGCGGAAGTGCGTCTGGTAGTCGACGCGGCCTACCCCAACGCACGCCTGGTCAGGGCCCTGACCGCGTTCATGCCCCAGAGTCGCGGTTGTCGGGTGCGGCTGCGCGAGGAAGTGCTGTCCGGCGTGGAAGAAGTGCTGCTCGAAGGCGTTGCCGACCTGGCAATCAGTGGTTTCAGCATTCCGGGTTATCTGGGCACGGAAATGAGCAGTGTGGAATTCGTCGCCGTCGCGCATCCGGAACACCCCCTGCACCAGTTGCAGCGCGAGGTGAATTTCCAGGATCTGGAAAGCCAGCTGCAGGTGGTGATTCGCGACTCGGGCCGTAATCAGCCTCGGGATGTTGGCTGGCTTGGCGCCGAGCAGCGCTGGACGGTCGGCAGCCTGGCGACCGCCGCAACGTTCGTCAGCAGCGGCCTGGGTTTTGCGTGGTTGCCTCGTCATCTGATCGAACGCGAACTCAAGGAAGGCGTGCTTAAGGCCTTGCCGCTGGATAAAGGCGGCAGCCGCAGCCCGACCTTCTATCTTTATTCCAGCAAGGACAAACCACTGGGCCCGGCAACGCAGATCCTCATCGAGTTGATCCGCACGTTCGATACCGCGCCACTGACCGCACCTTTCGCAGCACCTCAACAAGCCTGACAAGGAGATGTCCATGGCGTATTTCGAACATGACGGTTGCACACTGCATTACGAGGAATACGGCCAGGGCGCTCCATTGCTCTTGCTGCACGGCCTGGGCTCCAGCTGCCGGGACTGGGAATACCAGATTCCGGCACTGGCGGCGCACTATCACGTCATCGTCATGGACATGCGCGGCCATGGGCGCTCCGACAAACCCCGGGAACGCTACAGCATGCGCGGCTTCAGTGGCGATGTGCTGGCGCTGATCGAGTACTTGAATCTGCCCGCAGTGCATCTGGTCGGGCTGTCCATGGGTGGCATGATCAGTTTTCAACTGGCGGTGGATCATCCGGCGCTGGTCAAAAGCCTGTGCATCGTCAACAGCGCCCCCCAGGTCAAGGTCAAGAGCGCCAATGACGTCTGGCAATGGGCCAAACGCTGGAGCCTGGCCCGGCTGTTGAGCATGGAAACCCTCGGCAAGGCGTTGGGCAAGAATATGTTTCCCAAACCCGAACAGGCCCATTTGCGCACCAAGATGGCCACGCGCTGGGCCGAGAATGACAAACGCGCGTACCTGGCCAGTTTCGATGCCATTGTCGGCTGGGGCGTGCAGGAAAAACTCTCGCGGATTACGTGCCCGACGCTGATCATCAGCGCTGATCGGGATTACACGCCGGTGGCGCTGAAACAGGCTTACGTGGGCCTGATCGCCAATGCGCAGCTGATCGTCATCAACGATTCCCGGCACGCCACGCCGCTGGACCAGGTCGACGAATTCAATCGCATCGTGCTGGAATTCATCGACGCCGTGCCGGTCTGAAGCAACCCGCGCCTAAGCCCTTTGCATAGGGCCACTGGGCAAAAAAAGCCAAACGTGCTTACCTTGCGCACTGGATCACAGCATGTCCGCTTTGCTGATCGCAGTCGAAACCCTCTATCAGGATCAACTGACCCATGTTGAAAAAAATCGCTATCGCCGCCTGCTCCGTGCTTTTTGCCGCCAATCTGATGGCTGCCACCGCACCCGCCAAGCCGACCCACGTCGTGCTCGACACCAGCTTTGGCGCGATTGAAATCGAACTCGCCGATGCCAAGGCGCCAATCAGCACCCAGAATTTTCTGGGCTACGTCGACAGCGGCTTCTACACCAACACCATTTTCCACCGCGTCATTCCCGGCTTCATGGCCCAGGGCGGCGGTTTCACGGCGCAGATGACGCAGAAGCCGACCAAAGACCCGATCAAGAACGAAGCGAATAACGGCCTGCACAACGTGCGCGGCACGCTGGCCATGGCGCGCACTTCGGATGTGAACTCGGCCACCAGCCAGTTTTTCATCAACACCAATGACAACGCTATGCTTGATCATGGCGCCCGTGATTTCGGCTATGCCGTGTTCGGCAAAGTGGTCAAGGGCATGGACGTCGTCGACCAGATCGTCAACGCCCAGGCCGGCAACAAAGGTGGCATGCAAAACGTGCCGTTGGACCCGATCCTGATCAAGTCCGCCAAGCGCGTCGACTGAGTCGAGATGTGCCAGGCCGCGTGAAATTGTTCTGAGCAATGTCAGGATCACGCGGTCTGACTGTGGGAGTTTTCTTCAAGCAAGGAGAGCCTGCGCGCAAGCAGGCGTCAGCCAATGTTCTATCGTCGTTTCGAAAAACTGATCGACATCTTCCGGGACGCACCCACCGACGCCCCTCCGAATAAAGTCCTCGCCTTCTACATCTATTACCTGCGCCAGGTCTGGCCAAGCTTCGCTGCACTGTTGGTGGTGGGCCTGATCGGCGCGCTGATCGAAGTGGCGCTGTTCAGTTACCTGAGCCGCATCATCGACCTTGCCCAAGGCACGCCCGACCCGAATTTCTTCAGCATCCATGCCACCGAGCTGATCTGGATGACCGTCGTCGCGCTGGTGCTGCGGCCGATTTTCGTCGGTCTGCATGACCTGCTGGTGCATCAGACCATCAGCCCCGGCATGACCAGCATGATTCGCTGGCAGAACCACAGCTATGTGCTGAAGCAAAGCATCAAGTTCTTCCAGAACGACTTCGCCGGGCGCATCGCCCAACGCATCATGCAGACCGGCAACTCGCTGCGCGATTCGGCGGTGCAGGCCGTGGACGCGCTGTGGCACGTACTGATTTATGCCATCAGTGCGCTGGTGTTGTTTGCCGAAGCCGACTGGCGCCTGATGATCCCGCTGCTGACCTGGATCGTCGCCTACATTCTGGCCCTGTGCTACTTCGTGCCGCGTGTGAAAGAGCGTTCGGTGGTGTCATCCGATGCGCGCTCCAAGTTGATGGGGCGCATTGTCGACGGCTATACCAACATCACCACCCTCAAGCTGTTCGCCCACACCCATTTCGAGCAGCAATACGCTCGGGAAGCGATCAGCGAGCAGACCGAAAAAAGCCAGCTGGCCGGCCGCGTCGTGACCTCCATGGACACCGTCATCACCACCATGAACGGCATTCTGATCGTCACCACCACCGGTTTGGCGCTGTGGCTGTGGACGCAATCCATGATCTCGGTGGGCGCTATCGCGCTGGCGACGGGTCTGGCGATTCGCATCGTCAACATGTCGGGCTGGATCATGTGGGTGGTCAACGGCATCTTCGAAAACATCGGCATGGTTCAAGACGGCCTGCAGAGCATTTCGCAACCGGTCAGCGTTACCGATCGCGACCCTGCTCCACGCCTGCAAGTGGACAAGGGCGGCGTGAAGTTCGACGGCGTTGATTTCCATTACGGCAATGGCAACGGGATCATTCACGGCCTGAACCTGGATATCAAACCCGGCGAAAAAATCGGTTTGATCGGCCCTTCCGGCGCGGGCAAATCGACGCTGGTGAACCTGTTGCTGCGCATGTACGACGTGCAGGACGGGCGGATTCTGATCGATGGCCAGGACATTTCCCACGTCGCACAGGAAAGCCTGCGGGAAAAAATCGGCATGATCACTCAGGACACGTCGCTGCTGCACCGCTCGATTCGCGACAACCTGCTGTACGGCAAACCCGATGCAACCGACGAACAATTATGGGAAGCGGTGCACAAAGCCCGTGCCGATGAGTTCATCCCGTTGCTGTCGGACGCTGAAGGCCGGACCGGCTTCGATGCACATGTCGGCGAGCGTGGCGTCAAGCTGTCCGGTGGTCAGCGCCAGCGGGTTGCGATTGCCCGCGTGCTGCTCAAGGATGCACCGATTCTGATCATGGACGAGGCCACCTCGGCGCTGGATTCGGAAGTTGAAGCAGCCATTCAGGAAAGCCTCGAAACCCTGATGCAAGGCAAGACCGTGATTGCCATCGCTCACCGTTTGTCGACCATCGCGCGGATGGACCGCTTGGTGGTCCTGGAACGCGGCCAGATCGCCGAAAGCGGCACCCATGCCGAACTGCTGGCCCACGGCGGCTTGTACGCAAGGTTGTGGCAGCATCAGACCGGCGGATTTGTAGGGATTGATTAAACCTGTTGGAGCGAGGCTTGCCCGCGAAGAACGATCACGCGGTGCATCAGGTTCACCGAGGCGCCTGATTCGCGGGCAAGCCTCGCTCCAACGATTCATTCCACGGTTTGCCGATACGGCAACGCCCCGCGGGCATCCTCGGCGTAGGCCAGGATTCCCACGCGCTCCTGCTCGAGAAAGCCCGTCACGGCGTCTTTCAATCCCGGATGTGTCAGGTAGTGCCACGACCGGGTGATGACCGGTTCGAAGCCGCGAATCAGTTTGTGTTCACCCTGCGCGCCCGCGTCGAATCGCTGCACGCCGTGGGCAATCGCGTAGTCCATGCCCTGATAGAAACACGTCTCGAAATGCAGGCGATCAAACTCCGCGAGGCATCCCCAATAGCGCCCATAAAAACTGTCGCCACCCAACAGGCTGAACGCCATGGCCACCGGACGTGAACCCTGACGCGCCAGCACCACCCTAATCGCTGTCGGCATACGCTCGGCCAACAAGCTGAAGAATTCTCGCGTCAGATAAGGCGACTGCCCACGGATCTCGTAGGTATTGGAATAGCAGGCGTAGACAAAATCCCACAACGCTTCGCTGAGTTGATGACCTTCGAGCCACTCGAACTCGATGCCCTGCCCCGCCACTTGCTCACGCTCCTTGCGCATCTGTTTGCGCTTGCGCGAACTCAAGGCGTCGAGGAAATCCTGAAAATCCCGATAGCCACGATTCTGCCAATGAAACTGGCAGCCATAGCGCTGCAACCATCCGGCTTGCTCAGCCAGGAAGGCATCCGCCAACGGGTCGGTGAAGTTGACGTGAGCGCTGGACAACCCTTGCTCATCCAGATAACCCGGCAGGCTGCCGAGCAATTGGACGCCAGCCTCGGGTGATGCGCACAGGATGCGCGGCCCGCTGACCGGGCTGAACGGGATGGCGGCCAGCAGTTTCGGGTAGTACGCGATTCCGGCGCGACGGCAGGCGTCGGCCCAGCTGTGATCGAACACGTACTCGCCGTAGGAATGCCATTTGCGATAGGCGGGCATGGCGGCCACCAATTGCCCGTTCTGAACGTCGAGCAGGTGTTCGGCCCGCCACCCCGAGCGCGGGCCGAGGCTGCCGCTGTCCTCAAGCGAGCTGAGAAACGCATGACGCAGGAAGGGCGAATGGCCTGGCACGAGCGCGTCCCATTGCGAGGACGCGATCGTGCTCAGGCTGTCGGTGGTCTGTACGGACATGCGCAATTCCCCAGGAGCAGCAGACGTGCCCGCGAGTATCCCTCATAACCGACGATTGTTCACGACCACCGTGTCCCGTTTATCGTCAGCCAGCGGCTGCTGCGGACTGGGCAATCTCCTGTGTCAGTAGCGATGCCAGCACCGAGCAGGCCTCTTGCCGGTCCCGAAGAACCTCGTTTGTGCCACGTAAAAACGCCTCGTCAGTAAGGGTGCCACGAGCAGAGTCGAGCACATCCTGACGATCATGAAACGGCTGGTTTATCTGTTCAAAGCGAGCGGGATAATGCTCTTCAAGAAACGAAATCCAGTCCTTGCGGGCGATCATGGCGTCGAAGAACGCCTGGGTGCTTTCCCTGGCAAGAACCCGGTTCCTGGCTTGATCCAGCATCTGCTGGGTAACCCCCGAGGTGGTTTCAAACAGCATCGCGCGCGCCTGCCCCGGCAACTCAAGGCTTTCACGCAATCGGGTGGGGTAAATGAGCCTGACCTCGGCCAGATCCAGTTCCGGCTGGTTCGCGATCCTTGCGTTGATGTCTTCAAGCGCAATTTTCTCAAGCTCAGACAAGCGTTCAAGCCCACGGATCAGCTTGAACATGTCAACAGGGGTTACGCCTCCGTTCGCGACCTCCAGCTCAAACACCAATACGCGAACGTCCAGCTGGTTGAAGATGATCATGGTGCCATCGCCGCAGGTTTGCGGATGAGCAGCCAGCGCGAAGAGCTCCTCCTGCAGCGCGTAGGAACTGGACATTGCATCGATCATTCGCCAGAGTCGGACAGTCAACTCCCGGCGATTATCCCGGTAATCCGCCGTGATGAACAAGTCACTGACCAACTGGACAAACGCCTCCCCGCCGGTTTCCAGCTGCAACTCTGCCCAGCGCAGAAGCTGCTCTTGACTGCCGGTTTCTGCCAGCCATTCCGAAACTGGCGGATTGCGCCCAGGCAGCCGGGGCAGGGTCATAACGCCCATGCGTACCAGCCTGATGGGATTAAAGAAGCGTAAAGCCCGCTCGATGGTTTCGTTACTGAGAGGGTTCAGATGCAGCCGCACATAAAGTTGGGGACGCGAGGCAATGGCGCTTAAAGTCTGTTCTGATATGTCGATAATCCGGTTATGACGCAGATCGACGTGGCGTAACGGCTCATGAACACCCAACCCGGACAGCATGATAACGAGTCCGCAGTTTCTGAGTTTCAGCTCCACCAATGCTGGCCACTGGCTGATGTCGATTGCCACCGGGATAGTGATAGCCTGGCCCTCAAGTACCAGCGTTTCCAATTGCTTCAGGCGTTGCAGGGATTGCAAACCTTCGGCATCGACAGTGACGGGATTATTGCTCAGCATCAGGCTTTTCAAGGTGGACAGGCTGCCCAACGTCACAGGGATCGAGTTCAGGAGGTTGCCGCGCAACGATAGCCAGCGCACCTGAGGGAAGCACCGGAGAAATGCTTCCACGCCAGCAACGGTCAGCGCCATGTTCTCCAGCGTCAACGCGTGGACGTGCTTGAAGTTCGCCTCTATCGCGGGCAACGCGCCGATGGACAGGTCACTGAGGTCCAGTTTGTGTGCCGAATCCGGCACTTGAGGATCGATCAACGACGCCGGTTCTTTTCGCCAGCATGCCAGTATCCGTGTCCTGGCAGTTTCACGCCCCGCGACAGTGGCATCAGGCAAATGCCCGTCCTGCGCCAGTCTCACCTCACTCAGCCAGCGATCCAGCGTGCTTTCCAGTCGGGCATATTGCTCGGTGAGTTCATTCAGCATGGCTCGGATCTGGTTCTGCTTTTCACCGGCCGTACCAGTGAGCCCCAACGCGGCTGCCTGAAGGAACTTCCTGACTTCGCGGGGCGTGAGCTGTGGATAAAGATTCTGCACCGCCAGCTCCGGCGAAAATGCCTGCGCGTTGTTGCGGAACTTGCTGAACAGTCCTCGCAGGCGAGAACTCAACGGATACCCCACACGTCCATCAGCCAGACGCGAAGGCCAGATGATTCCCGGTTTTGTCTGGCGCATACCCAAAAGTCGTTTAACCTTGCTGCGCTGCTTCGTTGCTATGTCTCCCAGAGCGACCTTGAGCTGGCCCACGTCGTCCGCGAGGCTCGTCTGAGCCGCCAGAGCGCTCGCCAGGGTGCCATGCGTGCTTGCGCTCTTGAGTTGAATGGGGCTGCCGTTGCCGTCGAACGCTTGATAATCGTCATCCGTTTTCACCAATACCAGACTCGGCTGGCTTGATGTTGTATTGCTGCCCCCCAGGCGAGAGAGCGTCTCGCCATTAACGTTACGGACTTCAATCGCCTGATCCTGCGGCCAGTCGGGCCAGGAACTAATCAAACCCAGGGCCACCGTGGAGCTGTCGGGGGTTTCGATGTGCAGATAAAAACACTCCAGCGCCCGGTTTAATCGCAATTGCTGGAGGTATTCACGAGCCTGCTCGGCCAGACGCAGCGGGATGCGCCGGGCTTCTTCCATACGGCTGCGTTCCACGCTGTTGGCGCCGCTGACGATCTCGCGTGCAACGGTATCGGGCAGCGTCTTGAAGTCGCGCTTCATGAGTTGGACCAAAGGAGCGGCCGCAGGATTCAGAGCGGCGTAAAGCAACTCAAAAAGTACCCCTCGCCTACCCTGTGCTTCATAGGCAATGCGCAACGCAAGATGTTGGCCTTGAGTTTTCGGTCCCTCGTAGTCGACCAGCAACATCTCAACGTCCTCCGGCGACAGTTTGATCACCAGAGCGTCCAGGAATGCGTTCATTCTGCCAGGGGTGTACATCACATCGACCGTGCGCAAGGTGATGGTGGTCGGCGCATGAATACTCAGCACTGTCCCTTGTGCGTCTACACGACGCAATACGCAATCACCCGGCCAACCCGGCAGGGTCACCAGAAAATCGAGATACGGTTCGATCCTGGCGACGAAGAACTGATCATGCTCCTCGGCCGAACCGAAATTGGCTATAACCCACATCAGGTCGATGAACTCGGAAACTTCACGATCAACAAGAAAGCGCTGGGTGCAATCAATGAGCAACGCTGGCGGGAACAGCTTATCCACATGGATCTTGCGTAACAGGGCTTCGTCTACTTCCGTCACCCGCAGGATGTGCTGGATCGTGTCATCCGAAAGCACCGCCAGGTCACCGTGCAGGCGCCGAAATGCGGTGTACGCATCCCACCCCATCGGGTTTTCGCCTTCGAAGCGCCAGGCACCGGCGTTGTTGGTTTCCAGAACGGGTGAATAACCTGGTGCGGCGTCGGGATGCAGAACGCACCACTTCCTCAGGGTTGGGTCAAGGTGGATCTGGTAAAAATGCTTTCCCATCGCCAGATAGGTTTTGCCGCCCGCATGGTACAGGCTGCGTGAGTCAAGGAAGGCGCCTTCGGGCAACCCGTGCAGTGCGTAGGAATCCAGGCTGGGTTTCCACAACCGCGTCGAAGGATCGTAGGACTTGACCTGAACCAGGCTTTCGATGAATGCCGAAGGCTTGGGTGTGCTCTGTGTTTGATGTACATCATTACCGGGTTCAATTTCGACAATCTTATCCCGCTCAGCTCCCTCCTGTGCCGCGGTTGAAGTGCCGGAACTACTGACTGCGGGTTCAAGTACTTCCTTGAGGAATTCCAGCGCCTGTTTTCCATCTTCATAGACTTTTTCCACCCTCTCGACTTCCTTGGCAACTTTGGGCACCGCAAGCATTACTGCGTCCTTGCCGATAGCATAGAGCTGATCCAGTGCCTTCCCGGTATCGCCATCGCTCCAGTCTTCAAGGGCGATGAAAGTATCTTTTAACAGGTCACGAACTTCCGAAGCCGGCAGGAATACATCAGCCAGATCGAATCCGAAATGGGCAACGGACCTGAATATGTGCAGTGCTCCAGTGTTGGCGGCGTGTTGGGTGTGCGCAACGGGTACTGCAAGCACTTCGGCGTCGGCATAAAGTGTGTCTAACGCCTGGTTGTACAGGAGTTGAAACGGTCGGCCTTGTTGGGACATCAAGAGGGGGGCGATTTCGCTGAAGATATCCCCTTCGAGTGCCCTGTTCATTTTCTCAAAGAACTGACCACGATACTGCAGGCGGATAAACCGTGCGAAGTAGCTTTGGAAAGAAGGCTCGGTAAACCGGGTCAGCAAGTCGGCAATAAAATGCAGTCTACTGCCGTATTCCTTGAGCGGATGAACAGGGTCGCCTGGCATGTAAACGACCACCGGATAATCATGACCGGGTTCGCCAAACCTGATCAATTCTTCCCTGGGCATAGGGTCTGCATAGCTGCGCCGCGTATGTGACTCGACGATCAGGATGCCCTGCGCAAGACCGCCCATGAATCCGCCCGTGACACGACGATCCAGAATTTCCAAGGTACAGTACCGAACCGGCCCTCCGCGCCACACAGGCCTTTCGCCATCTTTTGCGACCTTCAGCAAGACTTCATAAGCCTCTGCACTGACATCGTATTTCATCCGTGCGATATGGCTCAGCACTTCAAATCGAAGCCGTTCTTTCAGAATAAAAGCTTCGGAAATCTGCCCGGAAGTCGTTTCGGATTTGAATACGCTGTCAAGGTGTGCCTGATATTTCCCGCCAAGATCGAGGGTTCGGCACATCTGTGCAAACGCTGCGGGTTCGGTATTCAGTTGCCCTGAAGAACAGGAAATTTGCTCCCCGCACACATCGCTGTAATCGGCTGGATATACAGCGGGTATATACCGAAGCACGGCCCCTGGAAGGAATACCTTATTAACCGCGAAATTAAAAAGGGCAGCGGAAAGTAGTGAACTCCTCGTCACTTCCAGAGGGCTGGCGGCGATGAGTTCTTCCAGGTAAATCTGCGTGCAGTCCGCCTTGACCCTGAACTGTTCAAGCATCGCGTTATTCAACAGCGGCCTGCTGAATGCGCGCACCGATTTGAGCGGTTCAATCAGCGTGCTGAACGCTTTTTGCGCCGCCAGACTTTGCAGCTGACTTTTGTACAACTCCACTTGTAACGACGCCATATCCGGCGTGTATCGGGTAAACCACCATGGCAAACGCTTTTTCAGGATTTCCTGATTGGGAAAGTGTTCATTATAGAAAGTAATATCCGGCATTGATTCGGTAACAGCTGTGTCTGACATGGTTGAGTCCACGAGGTGTTTGAAATTAGCCTCACGGTACTTACCTGGCGGGCAGGTTGTGACATAGCCCAATAGTGCATTTCGCCTAAAACGACCTTCCTGGGTGCTGCCCAGGCCACCAGCATTGCGTAACCCCAAGCAATCCTGCCTGCAGGCACGCCGAAGGCTCTGGACCGCACCTTTGCCGAAAGGTTGCATTGTCATCGACGTGCCATTGCTTTGCCACTTTTCTGTAATAACTCGCAGTGATACTGGCGCCAGTTTTTAGAACCGGGGGCACTAACCCCCATTCGCGCTCTGACCATGGGGCGGTTATTCGGGATGGCCTGCCGTCATCCTTTATCAAGTTATGGAGATTGATATGCGTCTTGTTTCTGCACAAACTGCGGCGGCCCTGTGTGGTGGCCTCGTTCTGGCCATCAGTGTTCCGGCCAATGCCGCAGTCGACGCTAAACTGCTCGACATGCTCAGGGCCAATGGCTCGATCAATCAGGCTCAATATGCCGAGTTGCAGACCGAACTGGCGAAAGACCAGCAGGCTCAGAAGCAAGCGCTCGCCGACGTCCAGAACACTAAATCAGCTTCTCAGGCCGCTTTCGAACAGAAAGTTGCCTGGGCGACCAAGACTCAATTCAAGGGTGATGTGCGGGTTCGTCAGGAAACCATCAATATCGATGGCCAGACCAACAGCCAGGACAAGGACCGCCAGCGTATTCGCGCTCGTCTGGGTGCCTACACCGAAATCAACCCGCAGGTGAGCACCGGTATCCGTATCGCCACCGGCGGCAGCAGCGATGCGCGCTCCACCAACCAGGATCTGGATGGCTACTTCGTCAAGAAGGATCTGTGGCTGGATCTGGGCTTCATCGATTACGCGCCGACTGCGGTCAAGAACCTGCACGTCATTGGCGGCAAGATGAACCAGCCGTGGGTCAGCATGGGTGACGTGATCTGGGATGGCGACATCAACCCGGAAGGTCTGGCAACCACCTACAGCCTGCCACTGGGCGGCAAGACCGAGCTGTTCGGCAGCGCCGGTTACTACACCCTCAAGGACAACATCGACGGCGAAGGCACACAGTTCCGTCACGACTTGAGCATGACCGCCGGCCAGTTGGGCGCGCGCTTCGCACCGACCGACAACCTGAAAGTCACCCTCGGCGGCAGCGTTTATGCCTTCGACAATGACAAGGACAGCGCTGCCCTGCGCGTCAACGGCAACACCACCAATCAGTTCCGTCTGTACGAAGGTTTCGGTCAGATCGATATCAGCGGTCTTGGCTTGCCACTGGCGCTGTACGGCCAATACGTCGTCAACAATGACAGCACCGACGATCAGGACACCGCCTGGCTGGCGGGCGTGAAGACCAAGGTGTTTGGCTTCGGTCTGGACTACAACTACCGCGACACCCAGCGTAACGCTGTCGTCGGCGCCTTCACTGACTCGGACTTCGCCAACGGCACTACCGGTTCGCGCGGTCACAAGATCAAGGTCGGTTACGAAATCGACAAGAACTTCTCCGTCGGCGCGACTTACTTCCTGACCAAGGCCGACTACGCCGTGGCCAGCCAGCGCGACGCAGACGCCAACACGCTGCAGCTGGACGTTGAAGCCAAGTTCTAAGCATCCCCTGCCCAAAAGCCGACGCCGAGACGTACTCAGCGTCGGTTGGTTTTTGTCAGGCTGGCGTTGGCCGGTGATCCCCATCATCCGTCATCAGGCCGAACGTTCAGCCTGCGTTTACAGTCCCTCTCCCCGTCTGATCCAGACTGCGGGCAAGCATCGCCTCTTCGCGCACTACAGCCAGTTGAATATCCAGCGATAGCCGACACGCCAGCGCATTCAACGCCTCGTTGCGCTGACGCTGAATAGCCCCGACTCGCGCCAGATAATGTTCGTCCGTCAAGCCAGCCCTGTCGTTGTCCAATGCTTCCATGCGGTCCTGAAAGCCGGCCTTGAGCGGCGCGAAGGTATCTGCATAACGACCCTCCAGAAACGTCATCCAGAAATCACGCGCGATCAGCGCCTGCAAAAATTGCGGCTGGCCCTCTTTGGCAAGAATTCCTGAATAAGCATCATCAAGCATGTCTTGCGTCACGCCGGCCAGCCGGTTGTAGAGCATGCCTTCAGGCTGACCGGGCAGGTCCAGAATATGCGCAAGGCCTACTCTGAACGCCAGGCGGATTTCCGCTTCATCCACAGGGACATTGGCGGCTCTGCGCACTGCGATCAGCTGCCAGGCGCTTGACTCCACGTCATCCAGCCGCTGCAATCCTCTGACCAGCCGGAACAGTTGAGCGGGCTGGTCGTCAGGTGAAACGGATGCGGAAACCTTGAACACTTGCGCATGTATCTCAAGGTTACTGAACACAATGGCCACGCCATCACCACAGGTCACGGGATGCGCGGCCATCTCGAACAACTCCTCACGCAGCTGGGTCGTGTCACTGGCCGCGTCAACCAGGCGCCATACACGTCCTGTCAGCCCTGCCCGATAATGATTGAAGTCGGCGGACAGCGTGAGATCGTGAAGCACCCGGAAAAATTCACCGCTATTGGGCTCACTCTGTAAATCGCCCCATTTGAGAAGCCGGGATTGCAATTCTTCCGTCGGGAGCCCGGCGAGCCAAAAGGTGCCGGATGGCAAAGCCGCATCGTGATGCCCTCTCGCCGATCCGAGCCCCATCCGACGCAACTCCACTTCAGTGAACAATATCCGCGCCCTGACCATGCTCGAATCGTTGATCGGATTGTCATGTAATTGCGGCCGAAGACCGGGCTGCACCAGATGGTTCAACGTCCCGCCACTGAGTTCCGCTATCTGATTGTCGCGCAGGTCCAGATGCCGCAGCATCTCGCTTCGCCAGGCCCAATCCGGCACTGCATCCAGACCGGTGGCACGTAGTCCTAGCGTGCGCAACTGGGGGAAAAAACTCAGCCTGTGCAGGTGTTCACCCACCGGACACTGACTCAGGTCCAGTGATCGCAACGCGGTGCAACGGCTCAGGCTCATGGCGCTGGCGGTGTCCAGAACCAGAGGGTTTTCAGCAAACGACAAGCGTTCCAGGCGCGACATTTCACTCAAGACCTCCGGCACCGACGTTAGATTGTTACCGCGCAGGCTGATCCAGAAAGCCTGTTTGAAGTAACGCAGGAAAGCGTTGGTTTCAGCTGTATGCAGATTGAGGTGCTTGAGCTCCAGCGCGCCAACATGGTCCCAATTGCCGTTGAGCGGTGGCAGACTCCCGATGTGCAGGTCATTCAACTCCAGCTTGTAAGATAAACTGCCATCCGCCTGTCGGATCAAGTTGCCGGTCCGCCTCCAGCAATTGCGCAGATTAAACGCCGCAATACGTCGCGCATTCCTGGTGCCTACTGGGGCATGCGGCGACTCCGACCACTGATCAAGCGTGCGATCGAGGATTTTGTAATCAGACGCCAAGGTATCCAGCCGACTTTTGATGAACAGTGGCAACTGCTCTACAGGCCCGCTGTGCGCAGCCTTGAGTTCGTCGAGAAAGGCTTTGATTTCATCGTCGACAAACGTCGGGTAGAGCGCCTTGACCGCCAGCTCAGGCGAAGCGCGTCCGGAGCCCAAGCCCATTTTCCTGAACAGCCCGCGCATCCGCCCGCTCATGGGATAGCCGGTGCGTCCGTCGGCCAGGCGCTGCGGCCATTTGAAGCCGGGCTTGATCGCTTGCATCCCCAGCATCCGGGCAACGGTGTCACGCTGCGACACAGCCAGATCACCCAGACGAGCCCGCAGCGTCTGCTCAGTTGCGCCTTCCGGGAGGCCGACAGCACGCCTGACCGGACCGGGCAATGCATCAAGCAGCGCCGCGAAAAATGCCTGCTCAGCCTGGCCAAGGGGATTGCCGTGATGATCCAGAGCCTGATAGCCGGCGTCGCTCCTGGCAACAATGGAATAGGTTTCAGCATTGGCGCTATTGCCCACGCTGTCGAGCAACTCACCGGTGAAGGTGGAATCACGCAGCTCAAGCGCGGCGTCTGCGGGCCAACCTGACAGCATGCTCAGCAGTTTCCAGCCAGCCGTGATGGTGTCCGGGTTATCAGTTTCCTTGAGGAAAAACCCTTCGTTGGCCCGATTGATGCGCAACTGCTGGAGATAGTCGCGCGCCTGCTCGGCGATGGGCAGCGGCAAACGCCGGGCTGAAATCATGCGCGCCTGCTGCGCGTGAGTCGCCATGTCGAGCAGCTCTTTGCAGACGACGTCCGGCAGCCCGGGAAAATCGCGCCGGACCAATGCGATCAGAGGCTCACTGGAGCCGCTTCCCAAGGCGTGAATATCATCGCGCAGCCGCGCTTTGCGGGTTTGAGCCTGTTCGCCAAGCATCCGGGCGAGGCGCAGCACCCTTGCCGCCTTCCCGTCGATCGCTTCGCCGAACAACGCCTGGATCTCATCCTCAGCCAGACCGTCCAGCACGTCGCCCAGCAATGTGCTCATTTTGCCCGGCGTGTAAGTGACCTGAATGACCGAACGCGTGCCGGGATGAGCATTCCAGGTTTCCAGCACGACGCCCTGCTGCTCCAGCAAACGCAACGCCACGCCTTCAGGCCAGTTCGGTGCTGACGTCAGCAGCTTGAGGAAAGGTCCGATACGCGGGGCAGTCACGTTATCCGGCTCACTGCCGATCCGATCGATGAACGCTTCCACCTGCTGTTCGGCGCGAAAGCGCAGAGCGGTATCCCTCAATAAAGCTGGCGCGCCCAGATTATCGATATGCACGTGCCGCAGCAGCGCCTCATTGGCGCCGGTGACCCGCAGCACGTGCTCCGCCGTTGCGTCGGTAAAGGCATCATGGTCGGTATGCAAGCGTTTGAGACCGGTGATGTCATCCCATTCCACAGGATTTTCACCTTCATATCGCCAAGCGCCTTCACCGTTGTGTTCAAGCGCCGGGGAAAGCAGGCTCGACTCAGAGGGATGCTTGATGCGCCACTGATTCACTTTCGGATCGAGTTCGATCCGGTACAGCCTGCCTTGCAGTGGCAACCAGGTTTTCCCCTCCAGCCTGAGACACCCTTGCGCGTCGGCCGCAAGCCATTTGGGCAAGACAACATCCTGCTCAAAAGGCGCGAGTTCCGGCTTCCACAGGCGCGTCACACCGTTGAGCAATTTGACCGGGGCAAGACTTTCGACGAACGTCGATGGCAGGACACGCGGCGCCAGATGTACAGCAGTGCCCAACACCGCCATCGCCGCAAGGTTTTCACCGATGTCGAACAGGTGATTGAGCGCTTCTTTGGTTTCGTCATGGGTCCAGTCTTCCACAGCCACGAACGCTTCGTGCAACAGCTGCCCCGCCGCGACCACAGCCATGGCAGCGCCCAGTGCCGGGACGAAAAAACCCGCCACCATCAGCAAATCCATACCCACCGACTCGAAGGCGTGCCAACGCTTGAGCCGGCTTTTGCGGTCTTCATCACGGGTGGGAACCGCGACGATTCGCGAATCAGCGTAGGTTTTGCTCAGCAAGTGCTCGTAAAGCGCGTCAAACGGGGGTTTGGCAAGCTCGCGCTTTTCCAGATAAAGCTCGGCGTCTGGATCGAAGTGAGGGGCAAACAGGCTGTCATCTCCCGGGATTGGTCGCAGCGGGGTCAATCGCTCATTGAGCTTGACGAAAAACAGATGACTCTGTTCAAGGCTGATAAAGCGCTGGAAGTATTCCTGATACTTCATCTCGAACAACTTGTGGCGCATTGCGGCAACGAATGCCGTGAAGGATGCGTACTCCTTGAGTGGCGCCTCGGGGTCGCCGGGCAGATAAACCACGCAAGGCAAGTCATCACCAGGCTGATCGGGTTCGATCAGCAATGCGCCATACAGCGTGCTGCCGGGAAACGCGTAGGTATCGAGCATATGGAGCTGGCGATAGCGTACCGGCCTGCCGTGCCACAGCGGATGGCCGTGAGGTTCTGCCATTTCAAGCAACATCGAGTAGCTGTCGGCGCCGAGATGCTCGCGTATGCGGGCAATGTGCGCCAATACGGCCAGTGCATCGCGGTCACTGTTGATAAAAGCGCTGGCCACCGCCTGAGCTGCGGAACCCTGCGGTTGTCCCTCGGCGGTCGCAGGTTTGAACACGCTGTCCAGATGCGCCTGATATTGACCACCCAGATCCAGCGCGCGACTCATCTCGACAAACGCTTCGGGTTTGATAGCCAGCGTGCCGTTATAGCGATAGCGAAAACGCGGCAACCCCGGCAGCGGTCCGGAGCCGTAAATCAATTCGACCGCAAACCCGTCGACCGGCAACAGCGCTGCGCCTTGCCCGAGGCCGCCATCGCTGGCTTCGCTCGCTTCGAAGTTTTGCAAGGCCGCGTGCAGCAGAGTTTGTTTGAGGGGGGTACGAGTCTGGAGAAAAAAACCCTCGGTCTGCAAGGTCACCAACTGGTTGGCGGTGACGTCCAGCCGCAGTTTGAAACGGTCAAACAGGGCCTGCTCCAGCCGCGGTGTCGCAAATTTTTCTATCGACTTCAGCCGTGACCGGATCGGCTCGACGATATGCCGGGACAACTCGCTCTTGAGTTGGCTTTGGCGCAGCGCTTCGCGCAATTGCCTGGGCGCCTTGACGTACCAGTCCGGAATGCTGCCCTTGAGAAACTCAAGATTGGCGTGGCCGGTATCGAAAGGTACGGCGCCGAAATGCTCGTCGGTGCTGGAAGACACAGGCGTTGTTGTGGGCGACGGGTAGTGGATGGCGGGTGTTGTTGAGGACATTGGAAATACCGTGAATGATTACCAGGAAGTCATTCACGGTATTTATTTGCGGGCGGGGCGTGACATAACCCACTACCGCATGGCGACATTGTCGCCGCGCTCGCAGGAACCCGCCTGGCGTCAGGTCGAGCGCGAAGGTCCCCCGTTTTCATTACGCGCGACTTTCCCGGCGATGTCCTCGGTCAGTCGCACCGCGTATGCCTCAACCTCCAGTGCGCGCTCGCGCTGTATCTCGCCGACCTGCTGAATATAATCCCCGTCCACAAGCTCCATACGGCGGCTGTGCAGGGCGTCCAGACGCTCATAGAAAGGTGCGTTGATGGTCTCGAACCGCTGACTGAAGCGCTCTTCAAGAAATTTCATCCAGAACTCGCGTGCGACCAGATGACTGAAGAATCCCGGCGCGGTTTCTCTGGCCAGCACCCGCAACCCGGCATTATCCAGCATGGGCCTAGTGACACCCGCCAACGCCAGAAACGTCATGCCACGTACCTGCTCAGGCAACTGCAAGCGCTTTTCGAGCCCGGTTCGAAACGCCATCCGTACCTCGACGTGATCCACTGTTTCGCCAAGCAGTTCTCGGGTCCGGATATTGACCAGCGCGATTTTCTCGACTTCATCCAGACGCGCCAGGCCCCTGACCAGCCTGAACATATTGGCGGGTTGTTGGGTGCTTTGCGACGTGGCCATGATGTTGAATATCCGCACATGCAGTTCCAGGTCGCTGAACACCATCGCGACGCCATCGGAACAGGTCTGCGGTTGCATCGCCATGGCATAAAGCTCCTCGCGCAGTGCCCGGTTTTCAGCAATGGCATCAATCAACGCCCATACCCGTATGCTCAAGGTTTCTTGATATTGGGCAAAGTCGGCGCTGCCGGTTAACTCATGTAACACCCGGAAGAAGTCTGCGGAATCGGGTTCCGCCTCCAGATCGTCCCACTTCAAGGCCCTCGCCGTTTTGTCACCGTTTGCAACGCCCTCCATCCATCCCGCATCCGCGCCGCGTTGATGCTCAAAGTGGATCCGCGCCTCGCGGATGCCGATGCGAGCCCGAGCAGCGTCGGTCAGCAGATTTTCCGCACGCAGCAGGCAGACCTCGTTAAGCGGGTTGTCGTGCAACTGCACCCTGACGTAAGCGCTGCCCAGATTCGCCAGACTGGCATCGGTAAGGTCGGTAATCCGGTTGTCGCGCAAATCGACATCGCGCAACAGTGGACAATCCCACATTCCAACCGGTAAAGCGTCGATGTGGGTGGAACGCAACCCCAGCGTCAGTAGCCTGTTCAGCGGACGCAGATCCAGTTGTGATCCAATCGGGCAGTTTTCCAGATCCAGGGTTTGCAGGGACGTCGCGCTGCATATGTGCCGGGCAGAATCCGGGTCCAGGACCAGCGGGTTATCGCGCAACGACAGCTTCTGAAGCTGACCCTGTCGCGCAACGCTGGCGGGCACGGTCGTCAGCTCGTTGCCATCAAGCTCGAGAATGCGCAAGTTATTGAACGGCTTGAGCAAGCGATCCGCCTGCGGGGTCGTCAGCTCCAGCCGCTCGGCTCGCAGTACACCGATATGGTCGAAGTTGACGTTCAACTCGGGCAGCGAGGAAACGCACAAGTCGCTCAGATCGAGTTCATATCCAATGAACTCGCCAGCGTCGTTGTAGCGCCTGATGCCCATTCTTTTCCAGCCCAATTTCAGCCGTATGGCTACCGAAGCCTGGGCATCCTGTATGGAGTCGGCCAGTGAGGCGTCGGGGTCGGCAATGCTTCTTTCACTTTCCAGCCACTCGTCCAGCGCCTGCTCCAGAGCCTTGTATTCTTTCGCCAGGGCCTTGAGCCGCTGCTTGGCAAAGGTGCTGAAGCCCCAAGCCTCGCCGGTATACTCAGCCCGCATCCGATTAAGGAATGTCTGGACTTCACCCTCGATGAATCCCGGATACAACGCCTTGATGGCCAACTCCGGTGAATAATTATGCGCGCCAACCCCGATACGGCTGAACAAGCTGCGCAAACGCCCGCTCATGGGATAACCGACACGCCCGTCTGCCAAGCGATGCGGCCAGCAGAAACCGGGCTTGATTGACTGGATATTCAACATGCGTGCAACGCTCGTGCGTCGGGTGATGGCGTGATCACCCAGCAAGTGCCGCAGGTCTCGCTCGGTAGATGCCGCCGAAAGGCCCATATTCTGTCGGGCTGAATCAGGCAAGGCTTGCAACAAGGCCTCGAAGAACGTCTGGCTGCTACCCCCGATTCGGTTGCCATCGCTGATGAAGGTTTGATATCCCGAATCGGTCCTGACCAGCGTGTGACGGATCTGTGCGCTCGGGCTATTGCCGGCCGCATCCAGCAGTTCGCCAGTCAGCGTTGCATCGCGCAACTCGATGGCGAGGTTCGCTGGCCAGCCCCACAGACTCGACAGCAAGCCTAGTCCAACTTTGAAAGTGTCCGGATTGTCGGTTTGCGCCAGGTAAAAATCCTCGCTGACGCGGTTCAATCGCAGCTGTCGCTGGTACTCCCGCGCCTGCTCGGCGATAGTCAGGGGGACTCGCCCGGACGTCGTCATGCGCTGCTTTTGCGCCGGGTTGGCAGCGTCGAGCATTTCCTGGGCGATGGCCTTGGGCATGCCGGGGAAGTCGCGGCGAATCAGCTTGATCAACGGATCGCTGGAGTGTTCGGCCAGCGCGTACAGCTCTTCTCTCAGTGGGCGTGTGTGAGTCCGGGCCAGCTCGGACAGATTGCGGGCCAGACGCAAAATCTGCGCGGGTCTCCCTTCGACCTCCGCACCCAGCAAGCGGGTGATTTCATCAGGCTGCAAGCCTTTGAGCACCGTATCAAGCAGAACGGTCATACCGCCCGGCTTGTAAGAGACCTCAATCAAGGTTTTCAAATCAGGGGTTATGTTCCAGCTTCCCGGCACCGCAGTGGGTTCACGCAGCAGACGCAGCCCACGGGCAGCAGGCCAGCTTTCGGCAGAGGCGAGCAGCTTCAGGAAAGGCTCGATGCGCGGCGTACTGACCAGATCCAGATCGCTGCCGCTCGTCAACGTAATGAAATCTTCCACCTGCTGTTCGATGCCCATGCGCTGCAGGGTATCGTTGAGCAACGCAGGCATTGGCAGATTCTCCACATGCACCTGACGCAACAACGCCTCGTCGGCACCGGTGGCGCGCAGCACGCGTTGCAAGGTTTCATCGGAAAAACCTTCATGGGACCTGCTCAGGCGCTTCAATGCCTTGATGTCGTCCCAGCCCATGG
>Ga0247730_1000262_pt1 | contig 47031 bp, 42 predicted proteins | sample UWRJL073202C2_FD_180959 | JGI IMG/M metagenome (GOLD analysis project Ga0247730, IMG submission 180959) | Plant litter microbial communities from Arlington Agricultural Research Station in Wisconsin, United States - UWRJ-L073-202C-2 | ecosystem: Environmental > Terrestrial > Plant litter >... | reverse complement strand
AGGCGGTAGACCGTCCCGACGGGCGTGCCGCGACCGAGCGTCTTGACGCCCTCGTCGGGGACGTCCTCGGCCGTCTCGTCGGGCTGGATCGTGACCTCGCCGAGCGTCGGCTTGGTGAGTCCTCCGTCGTTGACCGCGTCCGACAGCCCCAGCGACGACAGCGCCGCCAGCAGGAACCCGACGGCCAGGATGATGCCGATGTCGAACATGTTGACGAGCCCGTCGAGCGGATCGCCCGCGCGGTCGTGATGGACGCGTGCGCGGGGCGTCACCCGGATCATGCGGGCGTCTCCGGCCGGTCCGTGCCCCGGACGTCGACCGGCTCGAGGTCGGGCGCCGGTGGGACGGGTGGCAGGACGGTCGTCGCGGGGGCGGAGGAGCCCGGCGCGGCCGCCGGGACGGACGGAGCGATCGAGCTGGCGGCTGAGCCGTCGTCGGTGAGGATCGCCGCGACGTACTCGAGGTCGGAGAAGTCCTGGCCGTACAGCCGCTCGCGGAACAGGGACAGCGCCAGCGAGAGCACACCGATGAGGATGCCCAGCACCGTGATGCTGAACGCCAGGCGCAGGTTGTCGGTGAGCGCGTCCACGTCACCGCGGGCGAGGCCGTCGAGGGCCGGGGCGAGCGGGATCAGCGTGCCCATGAGGCCCAGCGCCGGGCCGAGGCGGACCAGCAGGCGGGTGCGACTCAGCCGCGCCTGCCGGCCGAAGTCGAAGTCGGCGAGCTCCTTGGCGATGCGGGTGTCGGCGCCAGGCTTCTGGACCGCGTCGACCAGGATCGTGAACGCCTTGCCGACGGGGCTGCTCCACGCGACGGTCTGCAGCAGGGCGGACGCCTCGTCGCTGCGGCCGTCGTCGACGGCCCGGCGCGCGCCGGCGCCGGCCTTCGCGAGCGCGGTGAACGTCCGGCCGCGCCGCTTGACCAGCTCGGTGACGAACGCACCGACCTCGACCAGGGCTGCGGCGAGCGCCAGCAGGGTCAGGATCACGACCGGGAGCTCGAGCACCTCCGCGACCCGGAAGATGATGTCGTAGATCTTGTCGCTCATGCACGTCTCCTGAGGTGGCGCAGTCGGTGTCGGAACCATCGGGTCTCGCTGGCGGCGCCCATCGCGAGCAGCAGGACCGCGACGAGGGACGCCACGACCCAGGTCGCGACGCGCCGGCGCATCGACTCCTGGGTCGCGGGCGCCGGAGCGGTCGAGCTCTGGGTGCCCGGGATGGTCTCGGGCGTGCCGCCGGGAACGGCCTCGGCGCCGGCGAGGACATATCCCTCGACCGGCACCAGGCCGTCGTCGACCGGGGCCGGCTCGGGCTCGGTCTCGGGCAGGTCCTCCTCGACGGGCGGCTCCTCGATCGCGTCGGGCGGGTCGACGTCACCCTCGAACGGGTCGAACGGCGGCGGCAGGCTGGGACCGGTGGAGCCACCCGAGCCGCCGGAGCCACCGAGACCGTCGCCGCCACCGGTCCCGCTGCTGGGCGCCTTCGGCGGCTTGGCGACCTTGACCTCGACCGGCGCCGAACGTCCGTACGAGCCGTCGTTGAGGCGGACGCTCACCGAGACGGGGTACGTGCCGCGGTCGGTGTACGACTTGACCGGGGCCTCCCGCTTGGTGCCCTTGACCGATCCGTCGCCGAAGTCCCACAGCGTGCTCCTGACCCGTGAGCGTGGCTGGTCGGCGTAGGAGACGGAGAACGTCGTCTCGCCCTTGATGTCGAGGTCGGTGCCGTTGCTCGAGACGACGCTCGGCGCGAGCAGGCGGCCTGTCGTGTGGACCGTCAGGTCGAGGCGTCCCGTCACCTGGAAGTAGTCGGCCGCGTTGACGTCCTCGTCGATGTCGCGAAGGGGGCGGAGGAAGCCGAGCCGCCCGCTGCCGGTCAGGAACACCACCGGCTGCAGCTGGTCGTGGAACGGGTACGCGTCGGGCTGGCCGTCCCCGTCGGCGTCCAGCGGCGCGGCCGGGTCGGCCAGCTCGGCGGGCGACAGCACCGAGGGGACACCGGTGGCGTTGGGCGTCTCGAGGTACGTCGTCGTGCCGAGCAGCGCGGGGTCGAGAGAGCTGAGCAGCTGGTTGACCGGCACGCGCTGGCCCTGCGCGATGGGACGGTCGTCGATCGTGCCGCCCTTCGAGGCGGGGTTCTTCCGCAGGGCGTAGCGCCGACCGTTGACGGCGTCGTCCGTCATGGCCTGGAGGTCGTCGGGCGCGACGGTGTACTGGATCGTCGTCGTGGTCTGGCCGCTGACGGTCCTGACGACGGAGACCACGACGCACGACGGCAGCTGATCGGGGCACTCGGCCGCCGCGACGGGCGACGGCGTCAGTCCGAGGCCCACGACGGACACCGCGACGACGGACAGCGCGGCAAGGCGTCGCCTGACCTGCGATCTCACGACTGGATTCCCCCCGGTGTCGCTGCGTGCACGTGACGACCGGCGTCGACGCGCAGACGTGATCCGCGCACCGGTCGGTAGGAACCCTACGAGGTCGGGCCAACGGCGGCGCGTCGAGGAGGTCCTAGATCCAGCGGTTCCACCACATGCGGTCGCGCCACGCGTCGTACGGCATCAGGTCGTCGGTGAGGACGGGGTGGAAGTACCAGAACGCCGTCACGGCGGCGACCACGAACAGCCCGATGGTCAGGCCGACGACGTAGCGGTGGCGGGGCGTGTCCGCCGTGCGGATCAGCGCGTTCATGACGAGGCAGATCGCGATGATCGTGAACGGGATACACGTCACGGCGTAGAAGGAGAAGATCGGCCGCTCGTCGAACCGGAACCACGGCAGCCAGCACACCAGGACCGCGACGACCGGGACGCCCCACGTCCACGAGCGGGTACGCGCCCAGGCGACGAGCGCCGCGACGAGGGCGAGCACGCCGGACCACCAGATGATCGGGTTGCCGAGGATCAGGATCTCCCGGATGCAGGTGCTGCCCGCGGCCTGACCGCACTGCGTCGACGCGGGGAGGTCGAACTGCGCGTCGGCGCCGACGGGCCGCCACTGGACCAGCCAGCCGAGGGGGTTGGACTGGTAGGGGTGCGTGACGGAGTTCAGGTCGTCGGTGTGGAACCCGTACGTCATGACGTGGAAGTGCCACAGCGACCGGAAGGCGTCCCGGGTCTCGCCGAGGAAGCCGGTCGTCGGGTCGTCGACGTAGCGGCCCCACGGAGCCGAGTAGTCGCCGTACCCGTGGCCGAACCGGGCCTCGTAGACCTCGTGGTGGACCAGGAACCCCGTCCACGAGACGAGGTACACCAGCAGTGCGACCACGACGAGCGAGACGAAGGCGGGCAGCCCGACCATCAGGGTGCGGCGCAGCCAGCCGTGGGACGGCCCGGCGGTGCGGCGGGCGAGCACCTCCCACACGACGGCCAGGAGACCGAACGCCGCGAGGACGTAGACGCCGCTCCACTTGGTGGCGCACGCCATGCCGAAGCTGACGCCGGCCAGCAGCAGCCACGGTCGCACGAAGCGGTAGCGGTCGAGCCGGTCGCGGATCCAGTCGCGGTCGGCGACCAGGCAGGCCACGCCGCAGACGATCCAGAAGGTCAAGAAGATGTCGAGCAGGGCCAGCCGGGACATCACGAAGTGCATCCCGTCGACGGCCAGCAGCAGCCCCGCGATGCAGCCGATGACGGTCGAGCCCGTCATGCGGCGGACGAGGCGCGCGAGCACCAGCACGGTCAGCGCCCCGATCACGACGCCGGAGATGCGCCACCCGAAGGAGTCGAAGCCGAACAGCTGCTCGCCGATCGCGATGAGCCACTTGCCGCCGTCGGGGTGCACGATCCAGGACGGCTCGCCGGTCATGACGCCCGCCAGGTTGCCCTTGACGATCTCGGCGTTCGCGCCGTCGGTGAAGTCCTGCACGTAGCCGTGCTGCAGCAGCGAGTACGCATCCTTGGCGTAGTACGTCTCGTCGAACACGAACGAGTTCGGGAAGCCGACGTTCCAGACCCGCAGCACCAGGGCCAGCAGAGCCGTCAGCAGCGGTCCGATCCATCCCCAGACGCGGTCGGGGATGCGCACCAGGACCGTCACGCGGACCAGCCTAGGGCGTCGTCCCCCCGCACGGGGGGCGGTGGATTCGCAACCGTCCGGGTGTCGTCGGCTGCGGGGGGCGGTGGATCCGCAACCCCATTTGGCCGGATGAGGTTGCGGATCCACCGACTGGCAGGGGCTGTCCACAGGACGGACTCCTCCGGCACAGCGTCCACAGGCCCTCGGTCGAGGGGAGCAGGTCCGGGCCGGATCCACGCAGGCTACGAGGATGCGCCCACCTCGCCCCCTCCCCGACCACCTGGCACGCCGCGCGTTCAGCCGCGACGAGGCGATCGCCGCCGGCATCACGCCGAGGATGCTCCAGCACGAGCGGTTCGAGCAGCTCCATCCCTCGGTGTACCGGCTCGCGGGCGTCGATCTCGACGAGACGGGGATCATCCACGCGGCGCGCCTGGCCCTCCCGGACGACTCCCGCATCAGCCACGCCACCCGCCTGCGGATGCTCGGGGTCGAGCGGGGCCCCCTCGTGCCGGTGCACTTCACCGTGGCCAGGGACCTGCACCTCGACATCCCAGGGATCATGCTCCACCGGACGGTCCTCATGCCACCCGATGACGGGGTGATGGTCAGCGTCGAGGCGGCGTTCGTCGGGTACGCGGCCTCTGCGCGGCTGGTCGATCGAGTCGTGATCGGCGACTGGCTGCTGAATCGGGGCCACACGACCATCGAGGCGCTGCTCGCCTTCGCGCACGAACAGCCGTGGAGGCCCGGCGCCGCCGAGACGGTGGAGGTCGCGCCGCTGCTGGACGGGCGGTCTCGGTCCCTGCCCGAGTCGCAGACCCGGCTCTGCCTGGAGGTGGCCGGCCTGCCCCGACCCGAGGTCAACGTCGACGTCCACGACGCATCCGGCACGTTCCTCGGCTGCGGCGACCTGGTCTACCGGCTCTGGAGGCTCCTGGTCGAGTACGAGGGTGGGCAGCACTTCAACGACGCCCGGCAGATCGTCAGCGACGTCGACCGGTACGCACGTTTCCGGCGGGACGGGTGGGAGTACGTGCAGGTCACCAGCCGCATCCTCGGACGTCCGCAGGAGATGGTGCGCCGCGTGCACCGCCAGCTGGTCGCCCGCGGGTACGACGGTCCCGCCCCGGTCTTCGGTGCCCGGTGGGACGCCCTGTTCCAGGAGCCGAGTCCGCAGGCCGGTCACCGGGAGCTGCGTCGTCGCCACGCCGCATGACGGGTCGGGGTCGGGGTCGGTGGATTCTCCACCGCATCAGACGTGACGACGCCGGGGTCGGTGGAATCTCAACCTCATTCCGCCGGATGAGGTTGCGGATCCACCGCGCACCGCGGGATGAGGTTGCGGATCCACCGTCCGGGAGGGGGCTGCGAGGATGTCGGCATGCTGATCCTCGCCGCGACCCCCATCGGACAGGTCGCCGACGCCAGTGGACGTCTGGCCGACGCCCTCGTGTCGGCCGACGTCGTCGCGGCCGAGGACACGCGCCGTCTCAAGCGCCTCGCGTCCGACCTGGGGGTCGAGATCGGCGGTCGTGTCGTGTCGTACTTCGAGGGCAACGAGGAGCGTCGCACGCCCGAGCTCGCCGTGATGCTCCAGGAGGGTCAGACCGTCGTCCTGGTCACGGACGCCGGGATGCCCAGCGTGTCCGACCCGGGGTACCGCCTGGTCGTCGCCGCGATCGAGGCCGACGTCGCCGTGACGGCGATCCCGGGGCCGTCCGCCGTGCTGACCGCCCTGGCGGTTTCGGGGCTGCCCGTCGACCGGTTCTGCTTCGAGGGCTTCCTGCCCCGCAAGGCCGGTGAGCGGACCCGGGCCCTCACCGAGCTCGCGACCGAGCGCCGCACGATGGTGTTCTTCGAGTCGCCGCACCGCACCGAGACGTCGCTGCGTGCGATGGCCGAGGTGTTCGGCGACGACCGTGCCGCCGCGGTCTGCCGTGAGCTGACCAAGACGTACGAGGAGGTCGCCCGCGGGGGCCTGGCCGAGCTCGTCGAGTGGGCCGCCGGTCAGGAGCAGGGCGTCCGTGGCGAGGTCACGATCGTCGTCGGGGGAGTCGTCGCCGAGGCTCGCACGTACGCTCCCGAGGACCTGCGCGCGCTGGTCGCGGCGCGCCAGGCCGACGGACTCAGCCGCAAGGACGCCATCGAGCAGGTCGCGGGCGAGACGGGGCTGCGCAAGAAGGACGTCTACGACGCCGCGCACTCGTAGGCCCGACAGCGGCACTCACTAGACTTCAGGACGTGTCCGACTCCACGTTCTTCGTCACCACTCCCATCTACTACGTCAACGACGCGCCCCACATCGGGCACGGCTACACGACGGTCATGGGCGACATCATCACCCGGTGGCACCGCCAGCGCGGCGAGAACGTCTGGTACCTGACGGGCACCGACGAGCACGGCCAGAAGGTGCTCCGCAAGGCCGAGGCCAACGGCGTCTCGCCGCAGCAGTGGGTCGACCGGCTCGTCGAGGAGGAGTGGAAGCCGCTCCTGCAGACGATCGACGCCGCCAACGACGACTTCATCCGCACCACCGAGCAGCGTCACCTCGACGGGTCCAAGGCCTTCTGGCAGGACCTGCAGGACCGCGGCGCGGTCTACCAGGGCTCCTTCAGCGGCTGGTACAGCGTCGGCAGCGAGGAGTTCGTGGGCGACGACGACGTCGCCGACGGCGAGGGTGACGACGAGGGGTTCAAGATCTCCACGCTCGACGGCAGCCGCGTCGAGCACATGACCGAGGAGAACTACTTCTTCCGGCTCGGCGACTACCAGCAGCAGCTGCTCGACTTCTACGAGGCCAACCCGACGTTCATCCAGCCCGAGTCGGCGCGCAACGAGGTCATCTCGTTCGTCTCGCGAGGCCTGCGCGACCTGTCGATCTCCCGCTCGACGTTCGACTGGGGCATCCAGGTGCCGTGGGACGACAAGCACGTCATGTACGTGTGGATCGAGGCGCTGCTCAACTACGTCACGGCCATCGGGTACGGCACCGACGAGGAGCGGTTCGAGGAGATCTGGCCCGCGAACATCCACATCGTCGGCAAGGACATCGCCCGCTTCCACGCCGTGATCTGGCCCGCGATGCTGATGGCCGCCGGCCAGCCGGTCCCGCACCAGGTCTTCGCGCACGGCTGGCTGCTGGTCGGCGGGCAGAAGATGAGCAAGTCCAAGGCCAACGGCATCCGTCCCGACGAGATCGTCGGCACGTTCGGCTCCGACGCCTACCGCTACTACTTCGCGCGGGCCCTGACGTTCGGCAGCGACGGCTCGATCTCGTGGGAGGACATCAGCGCCCGGTACCACGCCGAGCTGGCCAACGGCTTCGGCAACCTCGCGTCCCGGGTCGCGGCGATGATCGGCAAGTACTTCGACGGCACGTTGCCGGCGGCCGGCGAGCAGACCGACGCCGAGCTGACGGTCGTCGACACCGTGGCCGAGGCGGTCCGCGACGCCGACGCCGCGATCGAGGCGGTCGCCCCGCAGGACGCGCTGACGGCCGTGTGGCGGATCGTCGACGAGCTCAACGGGTACATCACCGACCAGGCGCCCTGGAAGGTCGCGAAGGACGACGACGCGGGCGACCGGCTGGCCACGATCCTCAACACGGCCGCCGAGGGCCTGCGTGTCCTGGCGGTGCTGCTCAACCCCGTCACCCCCAAGGCGTCGGCGGTGCTGTGGGACGCCCTCGGCGCCGAGCCGTCGCTCGGCGCCCTGGCCGACCAGCGCATCGACGGCGTCGCAGCATGGGGTCAGCTGCCGGCCGGCTCGACGATCACCAAGCCGGCGTCGCTGTTCCCGCGCATCGAGACCGCCGCCGAGTGAGCCTCACGCACGGCTGGCCCGAGACCCCCGACGCCCTTCCGTCACCGGTCGTCGACAACCACTGCCACCTCGACCACCGGGCCTACAGCAAGGGCGTCGAGGGTGGCCTGCTGATCCCGGTCGACGAGGCGCTCGACCGGGCCGCGGCCGTCAACGTCACCCGCATCGTCCAGGTCGGCTGCGACCTGGAGGGATCGCGCTGGGCCGTCGACACCGCGGCGGCGCACGCGTCCGTCGTCGCGGCGGTCGCGCTGCACCCCAACGAGGCGCCGCTGCTCGCCGAGGCCGGTGAGCTCGACGACGCCCTCGCCGAGATCGACCGGCTGGCGGCCAGCGGCGACCACGTCCGGGCCGTCGGTGAGACCGGGCTGGACTACTTCCGCACCGGCGAGGACGGCCGCGCGGCCCAGCACGCGTCGTTCCGCGAGCACGTCCGCATCGCGAAGCGGCACGACAAGACCCTGGTCATCCACGACCGCGACGCGCACGACGACGTCCTCTCGATCCTCGACGACGAGGGCGTCCCCGACCGCACCGTGATGCACTGCTTCTCCGGCGACGCGGCCTTCGCCGAGCAGTGCCTCGAGCGCGGTGCGTACCTGTCGTTCGCGGGCACCGTCACCTTCAAGAACGCTGAGAACCTGCGCGAAGCCCTTCGCGTGACGCCGCTCGACCGTATCCTGGTCGAGACCGATGCGCCGTTCCTCACACCGTCGCCGCATCGGGGTCAGCCGAACGCCTCGTTCCTGATCCCGTTGACGGTACGATTCATGGCTGGAATTGCAGGCATCGCGGTCGACGACATGTGTCGGGCGATCGACGACAACACGGACCGCGCCTTCGGCGGGGCCTGGGCACAGCGGATTTGACGTGAGGAAGGGCCTCGTTATGGTGGACGGTCGGCCCAGTCATCGACTTCCGAGGAACTCAGTGCCCCAGCAGAACACCCGCAGGACGCCCGGACGACGCGCGAACCGCCGTCATCGCAGCTCTCTTCCGCTGCTGGCGCTCAACCTGGCGATCGTCCTCGTGCTCGCCGGCGGCACCGCCGCCTACGGCGCGCTCAGCCAGACCGTGACCCTGACGGTCGAGGGCGACAGCACCACGGTCCGCACGTTCGGCGGAACGGTCGCCGACGTCCTCGACGACCACGGCGTCGTGGTCAAGGCCGGCGACCGGCTCAACCACCAGCCGTCCTCGAGCATCTCCGACGGCGACACGATCGACGTCGCGTACGCCAAGCCCGTGACGCTGACCGTCGACGGGGTCGTCTCGCAGCAGGTCGTGTTCGACCACACGGTCGGACAGGCGCTCGACGCGCTCGGCGTCGCGCCGGCCGACGGATCGTTCGTCTCGGCGAAGACGTCGACCGCGGTCCCGCGCGACGGCATGCAGCTCGTGGTCAGCACCCCGAAGGCCGTCACGGTCGTCGCCGACGGCGCGGCCAAGACCCTGACCACGACCCGACCCACGGTCGCGGACGTGCTCGACGAGGCCGGCGTGACGCTCGACGCCGACGACGAGATCAAGCCCGGCACCGACGCCTACGTGACCCCCGGCGAGAAGCTGCGGGTCGTGCGCATCGAGAAGGTCGACAAGACCGAGACCGTCAAGCTCGAGCACGACACCGAGGTGCGGGACGACCCCGACGCCCTGATGGGCGAGACCGAGGTCGTCACGGAGGGCAAGAACGGCAAGGCGCGCGAGCAGGTGACCCTGGTCTACGCCGACGGCAAGCTGCGCGAGCGCGTGGTCGTCGCGTCCGACCCGGTCAGCAAGCCGGTCACGGAGATCGTCTCGCGCGGCACGAGCCGCACGCCTCCCGACAGCGTCTGGGACAAGATCGCCAAGTGCGAGTCGGGCGGCAACTGGTCGATCAACACCGGCAACGGCTACTACGGCGGGCTGCAGTTCAGTGCCGCGACGTGGAAGAGCGTCGGCGGCCCGGGACTTCCGCACCAGAACAGCCGCGAGGTCCAGATCAAGTACGCCAAGATCCTGCAGGCCCGCTCCGGCTGGGGCCAGTGGGGCTGCGCCGGGGCGCGGTTCAACTGAGCCAGCCCCGGCTGCTCGGAGCCGCTGACGTCCGACGCCTCGCCGAGTCCTGCGGCATCCGGCCCACCAAGCAGCGCGGGCAGAACTTCGTCCACGACGCCAACACGGTCCGGCGCATCGTCAAGGCCTCGGGCATCACGGCCGACGACGTCGTGGTCGAGATCGGACCGGGACTGGGGTCGTTGACGCTCGGCCTGCTCGAGGTCGCCGCGCACGTGACGGCCGTCGAGATCGACGACGTCCTGGCCGGGCAGCTGCCGGCGACGATCGCCGAGCACGCGCCCGACCAGGCCGGCTCGTTCGAGCTCGTGCTGGCCGACGCCATGAAGGTCACGTCGCTGCCCGGCCCGGAGCCGACCGCGCTGGTGGCGAACCTGCCCTACAACGTCTCGGTCCCGGTGCTGCTGACCTTCTTCGAGCGGTTCGCGTCGATCCGCACGGGGCTCGTCATGGTGCAGGCCGAGGTCGCGCACCGCCTCGCGGCCGGCCCGGGGTCCAAGACGTACGGCATCCCGAGCGTCAAGGCCGCCTGGTACGCCGACATGAAGCTGGCCGGGTCGGTCGGGCGCAACGTCTTCTGGCCCATGCCGAACGTCGAGTCGTCGCTGGTGTCGTGGACCCGGCACGAGCCGCTCGGCGACGAGGCGCTGCGGCTGCGGACGTTCGCCGTCGCCGACGCCGCCTTCGCCCAGCGGCGCAAGACGATGCGGGCGGCGCTGTCGACGCTGGCCGGATCGGGCGCGGTCGCCGAGGAGGCGCTCGTCGCGGCGAGCATCTCGCCGCAGGCCCGTGGCGAGCAGCTCACGGTGGCGGAGTTCGCTCGCCTCGCTGCCTTCCTCTGACCTCACCGCCCCGGCCGGGAGCGGCCGATCGTGGCTCGGGCGGTGGCCCAGCCACGCATGCCGCCCTGCGACACGTGGCTGGGACACCGCCTCGCGGGGGTCAGTCGTGGTGGTGGCGGGCGTGGATCGCGCCGAGCACCGTGACGACGACCGTGATGGCGCCGCTCAGGATCAGCCCGGCGCCGAGGTGCCAGTTCAGCAGCGCTGCGCCCGCCGCGGCCCCGGCCAGGATCAGCAGCACCGCGGAGGCGCGCCGCAGGCTGTGGCCCCTGCCCTGGCCGGACCCCAGCACCGAGTCGGCGGCCAGCCCGGTGATGGTCGACGTGACGACGACCGTCGTGACGTCCTTGACCGCGATGAACCGCGCCGTCGCCGCCTGCACGCCCATCGCCGCGCCCAGCACCGTCGTGATCGTGATGCCGGTCGCGCGGGAGAAGTCGTCCTCGACGACGAACAGCACCACCGCGACGATCATCATGACCGCCGCCACGAGCGAGAACAGGACCGTCGTGCGTCCGGTCCAGCCCGGTCCGGCGCCCTTCAGCACCCGACCGCCCAACGCCGCCCCGGCCATGAACCCGACCAGCGCCAGCAGCGGGCCCAGCACCGGGAGGTCGTCGGCACCGACGATCGCCATGCCCAGGATCACGACGTTGCCGGTCATGTTGCCGGTGAACACCCGGTCGAGACCGAGGTAGCCGACCGCGTCGATGACGCCCGTCGAGAACGTCAGGGCGAGCATCAGGCCCAGGTGGAACCCGTCGCGGGGCACGGAGGCGATTCGGCGGATCACATGGATGATTGTGGTCAGGCCAGGTCCCCGCCGTGTCACCGGGGCGTAACGATCCAGCCCTACGCTGTCCGAGATGATCCTCCAGCCCGGCCACGCCCTCCCCGACGGCGTCGCGTACCTGCCCGCATCCACCGATCACGTCCTGTGGGGACGGCTGCCCTGCGCGACCGACGCGCCGGTGCTGTCGATCGACCCCGGCTCCGAGCTCGTGATCGACACGATCAGCCACGAGGGGATCCTGGAGGACCAGGGCCGCGACCCCCGTGCCTACTTCGCGGCCGCCGGCGCCGACGAGGTGCTGGACGACGCGGTCGCCCTCGCGGCGTCCGACCACCCCCGCACCTGGGGGGTCGACGGGCCGCACGTCACGACCGGGCCGATCGAGGTCCGCGGCGCCCGGGTCGGCGACCTGCTGGCGATCCGTGTCCTCGACGCCACCCCGCGGGTCCCGTACGGCGTCATCTCCAACCGGCACGGCCGCGGCGCGCTGCCGGGGGAGTACCCCCTCGACGGCGACGTGTTCAGCGTGTTCGCGACGGTCGACGACGAGGGTCGTGGGCGCATCCCGCTGGGTCCCGACACCGATCGGACGGTCGGCTTCGACCTCGCCCCGTTCCTCGGCATCATGGGCGTCGGGGTGCCTGGCGACGTCCGACCGCACTCGGTCCCCCCGGGCTCGCACGGCGGCAACATCGACATCAACCTGCTGACGGTCGGCTCGACGCTGTACGTGCCGGTGCAGGTCGACGGCGCCCTGGCCTACGTCGGCGACCCGCACTTCGCGCAGGGTGACGGCGAGGTGTCCCTGACCGCCATGGAGGCGTCCCTGCGGGTGCGGCTCGGCTTCGACGTCATCGCGCGCGAGGACGCCGTCGCGGCGTTCGGTGCACTGGCCGGGCCGATGGCGGAGACGTCGGAGTTCCTCGTGCCGACCGGGATGGACGAGGACCTCGACCTGGCGGTCCAGAACTGCGTGCGGGCCGCGATCGCCCTGCTGCAGGCGCGGTTCGAGATGGACCCGCGCCACGCCTACGCGTACCTGTCGGCGGCGACGAACTTCGACATCTCGCAGGTCGTCGACGTCGTCAAGGGCGTGCACGCGCGCATCCGCAAGGCCGACTTCGCGTGACCGTGCCGGTGGTCGACGGGACGACGTGGCGGGTCGTCGGCGCCCCGCTGGTCCGCCCGACGGGCACCGGGTCGCTGGACGGCGAGACGGTCGCGGTCAAGGACCTCTACGCCGTCGAGGGGCAGCGCGTGGGCGCCGGCAACCCCGCCTGGCTCGAGCAGGCGGGGCTCGAGCCGCGGCACGCGACCGTCGTCGCCCGGCTGCTCGGGGCCGGTGCGGCGGTCGCCGGCATCGCGCAGACCGACGAGTTCGCGTACAGCCTCGCCGGCACCAACGCCCACCACGGCACGCCACCCAACCCGCGGGCGCCCGGACGGATCTCCGGCGGGTCGACCTCGGGGTCGGCGACCGCCGTGGCGTCGGGCCAGGCGACGATCGGGCTCGGCACCGACACCGGCGGGTCGATCCGGGTGCCGGCCGCGTACCAAGGGCTGTGGGGCATCCGGACGACGCACGGCGCGGTGCCGGTCGATGGCCTGCTGCCGTTGGCGCCGTCGTTCGACACGGTCGGCTGGCTGGCCCGGGACGCCGCGCTGCTCGGCCGGGTGGGCGACGAGCTGCTGCCGCCCGACACGGTCTCGCCGGGCCGGCTCGTGACGTCGCCGGAGCTGACGGCGCTGGCCGATCCTGCCGTCGCCGGCGCGGTCGGGACGATCCCCGCCGCGCCGATCGAGTGGCCTCTGGCGACGATGCCCGACTGGCTCGGCGCGATGCAGGCGCTGCAGGCCTGGGAGGCCTGGCAGCAGCACGGGCCGTGGCTGGAGGGACGCCTCGAGACGCTGGGGGCGGACGTGCGATCGCGGTTCGTCCGGGCGTCGTCGATCACGCCGGAGGTCGCCGAGGCCGCCCGCGAGGAGGTGGGTCGTGCCCGCGAGGCGATCGCGGCGCTGCTCGGCGACGACGTCCTGCTGCTCCCCTCGGCGTCCTCGGTCGCACCACCGCTCGACGACCCGGCGGCCCTCGACGCGGTGCGGCAGGCGACGATGCAGCTGACCTGCCTGGCCGGCATCGGCGGCCGGCCGGCGGTGTCGATCCCGGTGTCGACGGCCGACGGCCGCCCGGCCGGGGCGTGCCTCGTCGGTCCGCGCGGCTCCGACCGGGCGCTCATGGCCCTCGCCGCGACCCTGGCCCCCTGACAGGGCGGTGTCTCTGCCACGTGTCGGGGCACCGGACACGTGGCTCACGCACCGGCCTCGGGCGGGACCGACGCGGACACGTGGCTCAGCCACCGCCCCGGCTGAAACAGATTTAACGTCGGTGAAACGCGCGTGCCGCCACGGCTGTCATGTGCGCACGTACGTTTCGTGACGTGGACCTCGACACGTTCAACCTCCTCGAGCCGGATGCGGCCGCCGAGGCCGTGCGCCCGTGCGCCGACGTGCCGACGTGGATCGCCGACGTCGTCGGTGGCCGGCCCTACGACGGCCTCGACTCCCTGCTGACGTTCGCCGAGGCCGCGGCGGCGGCGTGGGGCGCCACCGAGATCGACACCGCCCTGGCCCATCACTCGCGCATCGGCGAGCAGCCGGCGGGCGACGGCACCGAGGCGGCGATGTCGTCGGCCGAGCAGTCGGGCATCAGCGGCGACGAGCGGGCCATCGCCGAGGGCAACCGGGCCTACGAGGAGACCTTCGGCCGCATCTTCTTGATCCGTGCGGCGGGCCGCACCTCCGCCGACGTCCTCGAGCAGCTCACGACCCGGCTCGACAACGACCCCGCCACCGAGGACGCCGTCGTCGCCGGCCAGCTCCGCGAGATCGCGCTCCTCCGCCTCGAAGGGATGTTCACCGCATGACGACCCTGTCCACGCACGTGCTCGACGCCGCGGTCGGCAGACCCGCCGCCGGCCTCGACGTCGTCCTCGCCGACGCCGGTGGCACGTTCATCGCCGCCGCGACGACCGACGCCGACGGCCGCATCGCCTGGGCCGACGACGTCGACCCCGGCCCGCACACGCTGACGTTCGCCACCGGCGAGTGGTTCGCGGCGGCCGAGCGCGCCACGTTCTACCCCAGCATCACGGTGACGGTCGCGCTCGACGACGAGCACACCCACGTGGCGCTGCTGCTCTCACCGTTCTCGTACACGACGTACAAGGGGTCCTGATGGCCGTCGGCGACATCGTCCTGGGCGACAACCAGTACGGCAAGGCGGAGTGCCGGCTCGTGCGCGTCACGCGCGACGGGGACGTGCACGAGATCGAGGACCTCAACGTCACCTCGCAGCTGCGGGGCGACTTCGAGGCGTGCCACACCGAGGGCGACAACTCCCAGGTCGTCGCGACCGACACCCAGAAGAACACGGTCTACGCCTACGCCAAGGAGCACGGCATCGGCTCGCCCGAGGAGTTCCTGGTCCGGCTGGGTCGGCACTTCGTCGACGACTTCGAGTGGGTCACCGGCGGACGCTGGGAGGCCGAGCAGTACGCCTGGCAGCGCATCGCGGTGGACGGCCGACCGCACGACCACTCGTTCGTCCGCACCGGGCAGGAGACGCGCACGGCGGTCGTGCAGATCGTCGGCGACGCGACGCACGTCGTCGCGGGCCTGACCGACTGCACGGTCCTGAAGTCGACGGGCTCGGAGTTCCACGGCTTCCCGCGCGACCGGTACACGACGCTGCAGGAGACCGACGACCGGATCCTGGCGACGTCCGTGACGGCGTGGTGGCGGTACGGGGACCTCCCCGACGACGTCGCCGGGTTCGACTTCGACAGGACGTACGGCGCGGTCCGCGACCTGATGCTGTCGACGTTCGCGACGTTCCACTCCCTCGCGCTGCAGCAGACCCTGTTCGCGATGGGCAAGGCCGTGCTGGAGGCGCACCTCGAGATCGCCGAGATCAAGTTCTCGATGCCCAACAAGCACCACTTCCTGGTCGATCTGACGCCCTTCGGGCTCGACAACCCCAACGAGGTGTTCTTCGCCGCCGACCGCCCGTACGGGCTGATCCAGGCGACGGTCCTGCGCGAGGGTGCCGAGACCGTCCCCGCGGCCTGGGCCACGATCCCGGGCTTCTGCTGATGTCGGGGGACAGCTGATGCAGGTCGACGCGATCCAGGCCCGTCGTGTGCTGGTCGACGGCGCGTTCGTGCCGGCGACCGTGACGGTCGAGCACGGCGTCGTCACGGCGATCGGGCCGTACGACGAGGCGCCGGAGGGGATGATCCTGCGCCCCGCCGACTCCGCGTACGTCGTGCCGGGCATCGTCGACACCCACGTGCACATCAACGAGCCGGGACGCACGACGTGGGAGGGCTTCTTCTCCGCGACCGAGGCCGCAGCCCTGGGCGGCGCCACGACCCTGATCGACATGCCGCTCAACAGCATCCCGCCGACGACGACGGTCGAGCACCTGCAGCTCAAGCAGCAGGCGGCGACCGACCAGCTGATGGTCGACACGGGCTTCTGGGGTGGCGCCGTCCCGGGCAACGTCGCCGATCTCGAGCCGCTGTGGGACGCCGGGGTCTTCGGCTTCAAGTGCTTCCTGGCCGACTCCGGCGTCGACGAGTTCCCGCCGCTGGACCCGGCCCAGTTCACGACCGCCCTGACCGAGATCGCACGTTTCGGCGGCCTGATGATCGTCCACGCCGAGGACGCCCGGGTGCTGGCGGAGGCACCGTCGGCGCCCACGCGCTCCTACCGCGACTTCGTGCTGTCGCGGCCCGACGAGGCCGAGACGGCCGCGATCCGTCAGGTCCTGGACGGCGCCCGCGAGACCGGTGCGCGCGTCCACATCCTGCACCTGTCCAGCGCGCGGGCGCTCGACCTGATCGCCGACGCCAAGGCCGAGGGGCTGCCGGTCACGGTCGAGACCTGCCCGCACTACCTGAGCTTCAGCGCCGAGACGATCCCCGACGCCGCCCCCCAGTTCAAGTGCTGCCCGCCGATCCGCGACGGCGGCAACCGCGAGGCGCTGTGGCAGGCGCTGCGCGAGGACATCATCGACTGCATCGTGAGCGACCACTCGCCGGCGACCGCGGAGGAGAAGAACCGTGGCGACGGCGACCTCCAGCAGGCGTGGGGCGGGGTGTCCGGCCTGCAGGTCGGGTTCAGCGTCCTCGCCCAGGAGGCCCGGCGACGTGCGATCCCGCTGGCCGACCTGAGCCGCTGGATGTCGCGCAACACCGCGGAGCTGGCGGGGCTCCCGCAGAAGGGCCGCATCGCGGTCGGCGCCGACGCCGACTTCGCGGTGTACGACACCAACGCGGAGTTCCGCATCGAGGCCACCCGTCTGGCCCACCGCAACCCCATCTCCGCCTACGACGGCATCCGCTACGGCGGCCGGGTCACCCGCTCGGTCGTGCGCGGCAACGCGATCGACGTCGAGCGCGTCGACCACACCTTCGGCCAGCAGCTCACCAGACCGTCGGGAGAGAACCGATGACGACCACCGGGTACGACCAGATCAACCCGCCGACGCGCCTCCTGATGGGGCCGGGCCCGATCAACGCCGATCCCCGCGTGCTGCGGGCGATGTCGGCGTCGCTGGTCGGCCAGTACGACCCGGCGATGACGGCGTACATGACCGAGACGATGGAGCTGTACCGCGAGGTGTTCCGCACCTCCAACGAGCAGACCCTGCTGGTCGACGGCACCTCGCGCGCGGGCATCGAGGCCGCCCTGGTCAGCCTGGTCGAGCCGGGCGACCGGGTGCTCGTGCCGGTGTTCGGCCGGTTCGGCCACCTGCTCGCCGAGATCGCCGAGCGCTGCGGCGCCGAGGTGCACACGATCGAGGTCGCGTGGGGACAGGTCTTCGCTCCGGAGCAGATCGAGGCGGCGATCCTCGAGGTGCGCCCGGCGGTGCTGGCGATCGTCCAGGGTGACACCGCCACGACGATGTGCCAGCCGCTCGCCGACATCGGCGAGATCTGCCGGCGCCACGACGTCCTGCTGTACTGCGACGCGACGGCGTCCTTGGGTGGCAACGTGTTCGAGCTCGACGCCTGGGGGCTCGACGTCGTGACGGCGGGCCTGCAGAAGTGCCTCGGCGGTCCGTCGGGCAGTGCACCCGTCAGCATCTCGCCGCGGGCCGTCGAGGTCATCGGGGGCCGGCGACACGTCGAGGCCGGGCTCCGCACCGACGACGACGTCGAGGTCGGCCGCCGCATCGGCTCCAACTACTTCGACCTCGCGATGATCATGGACTACTGGGGCGCCAAGCGGCTCAACCACCACACCGAGGCCACGTCGATGCTCTACGGAGCGCGCGAGTGCGCCCGGCTGCTGGTCGACGAGGGCATCGACGCCGCGGTCGAGCGTCACCGGCTGCACGGCTCGGCGATGCTCGCCGGGGTGCGGGGGCTGGGGCTGGAGGTCTTCGGCGACGTCGCGCACAAGATGAACAACGTCGTGGCGGTGCACATCCCCGACGGCCTCGACGGTGACGGCGCCCGCGCGGCGATGCTCGGCGACTTCGGCATCGAGATCGGGACGTCGTTCGGACCGCTGCACGGCAAGGTCTGGCGGATCGGGACGATGGGCTACAACGCCCGCAAGGACGCCGTGCTGCTGACGCTCGCCGCGCTGGAGCAGGTGCTGCGCGCCGGCGGGGCCGAGGTCACGGCCGGCGGCGGCGTCGGTGCCGCGCAGGAGGTCTACGCATGACGGGCTCGACGACCCGGATCGGTGGATCCGCAACGTCATGGGGCGGGGTCACCCGTGGGGGCGGTGGATCCGCAACGTCATGGCGTCGAATGAGGTTGAGGATCCACCGCCCCGGGGCGAGAGGGTTGAGGATCCACCGCCCCGGGGCGAGAGCGTTGAGGATCCACCGCCCGGGGACGGGGGTGGCCGCATGACGTCCGCCGCCGAGGTCCTCGCGCGCTGCGCCGAGCTCGACCGGTACTCCGCCCACCGGTCGTACCTCGAGCGCGTCTACCTGTCCCCGCAGCACGCCGCCGCGAACGCCGCCGCGGCCGACTGGATGGCCAAGGCCGGGCTGCGCACCTGGCAGGACGCCGCCGGCAACCAGCTCGGACGTCGCGAGGGTCGCGAGCCCGGCCTGCCGGCGCTGCTGCTGGGCTCGCACCTGGACACCGTGCCCGACGCCGGCTCGTACGACGGGATGCTCGGAGTCATCATGGCGATCGCCGTCGTGGAGCGTCTCGGCGACCGCATCGACGACTTCCCGTTCGCGGTCGAGGTCGTCGGCTTCAGCGACGAGGAGGGCACCCGCTTCGGCAAGGCGCTGCTCGGCAGCTGTGCGGCCGGCGGCACGTGGGACGAGGACTGGTGGGAGCTGCGCGACAAGAACGGCGTCACGCTGCACACCGCGTTCCGGGAGTTCGGGCTCGATCCCCGCCGCGTGGGCGACGCCGCCCGCCGTCCGGACGAGCTCATCGGCTACCTCGAGGCCCACATCGAGCAGGGCCCGTACCTGGAGGAGGCCGATGCGTCCCTCGGCTACGTCACGACGATCGCCGGGGCACGGCGGTTCAAGCTCAGCATCGTCGGCGAGGCCCGGCACGCCGGGGGCACGCCGTACCCGCGCCGCCGCGACGCGCTCGTCGGCGCGGCCGAGGCCATCACGACGATCGAGCGCCTCGCCAAGGCGTCCGGCTGCATCGCGACGGTCGGCCGCATCGAGGTCATGCCCGGCGCCGTCAACGTCATCCCCGGACGTGCCGACTTCAGCCTCGACCTGCGGGCCGAGACCGACCAGGACCGCGACGCGATGTGGGCCACGATGAGCGCCGACCTGGAGATGCTGTGCGAGGCCCGCAACCTCGAGCTGCGCGTCGTCGAGACGCACCGCGCGCCGTCGATGCCGTGCGCGCCGTGGCTCACCGACGCCGTCGTCGACGGCATCCGGTCGACGGGGGACGCCGAGCCGCTGGGCCTGTGGAGCCGGGCGGGGCACGACGGCATGGCGATCGGCGCCGTGACCGACATCGGCATGCTGTTCGTCCGCTGCTTCGACGGCATCAGCCACCACCCTGACGAGGGGGTGCGCGAGGTGGACGTGGCCGCGGGCCTCGACGCCTTCGAGCGCACCGTCCTCAGTCTCGCGGAGGCCCGCTCATGACCGAGGAGACCGTCAACGACCCGACCGAGCTGCGCATCGACGAGCGCATCGCGGAGCGGTACGCCGACCTGTCGCCGCAGGAGCGGCGCGCCGCCGACGTCCTGCTGGCCCACCTGGACGACCTCGCGATCTACCGGGCCGCCGAGCTGGCCGATCTCGCGGGGGTGTCGAAGGCGACCATGAGCCGGCTGTTCCGGCACCTGGGCTTCGACGACTTCGGCGAGGTGCGCGAGCACCTGCGGGGCATGCGCAGCCAGGGCGTCCCGGTGACGATCGAGGGGGCCCCGAGCCTCGTGACGCACCTGGAGCACGAGATCGCCAACCTGCAGTCCGCGATGTCCCGCCTCGACGAGACGCGGCTCGACACCGCGGCCCAGCTCGTCGCCGACGCCGGACGGGTCGTGGTGCTCGGGCTGCGCAACAGCTATCCGGTCGCGCTGCACCTGCGCCAGCAGCTCAGCCAGGCCCGCCCGGGGGTCACGCTCGCGCCGCAGCCGGGGCAGTCGCTGTCGGAGGAGCTGCTGGGCCTGGAGCCCGGCGACGCGGCCGTGGTCGTGGGCTTCCGCCGCCGGCCGGACCGCCTCGACGACCTGCTCGCGGTGCTCGAGGACGCCGGCACGCCGGTGATCCTGCTGGCCGACCCGACCGCACGGGCGCTGGCCGCCCGCGCGACGATCTGGCTGGAGTGCCCCCTGACGACGGCGTCGGCGTTCGACAGCTACGCCGCGGCGATGAGCGTCGTCGCGGTGCTGGCCGACCGCGTGCTCGACCGGGTCGGCCGTGGCGGCGAGGACCGGGTCACGGCCATCGACGCCTCCTACCGCGCGCTGCGCGAGATCGAGAACGCGTAGGCCGTGGACCTGCACACCGTCACCTCGCTGCGGGCCGCGCGCTCCCGCGACGACCTGCGCCTCGCGCCGGGGGAGTCCGTCCTCGGGGGCGGGTCGTGGCTGTTCTCCGAGCCGCAGCCGGAGCTGTCGGGGCTGGTCGACCTCACCACGATGGGCTGGGCGCCGTGGACGATCCACGGCGATGGCCTGAGCGTGGCCGGCACGTGCACGATCGCCGAGCTGCTGGAGCCGCCCGTGCCGACCGACTGGACGGCCGCACCCCTGTTCCGGGAGTGCGCCGAGGCCTTCTTGATGTCGTTCAAGATCTGGAACACCGCGACGGTCGGCGGCAACATCGCCCTCGCCCTCCCGGCCGGCGCGATGATCTCGCTGGCTGCGGCGCTGGACGCCGATGCCGTGATCTGGCGGCCCGACGGCACGGAGCGCCGCCAGCTCGTGACCGAGGTCGTGCTCGGCGTCCGGCACACGACGCTGCAGCCCGGCGAGGTCATCAGGTCGATCGAGGTCCCGGCCGGCTCGCTGCGGGCGCGCACCGCCTTCCGCAAGGTGGCCCTGACGCCGATGGGGCGCTCGTCGGCGATCGTCATCGGCCGCCTCGACGACGACGGCCGGCTGACCCTGACGGTCACCGCCGCGACCCCCCGACCGTACGTCTTCCGGTTCGGGGAGCCGCCCACCAACGACGAGCTGCAGACCCTGTTCGCGTCGGTCCACGGCTGGTACGAGGACCCGCACGGCGCGGCCGACTGGCGCGCCGCGATCAGCCTCGAGCTGGCCTACGACGTCTGCGAGGAGCTGCGCGCATGACCATCTTCGTCAACGGGACGCCGCACGACGTCGAGCCGCGTCCGGGCCAGTGCCTGCGGACGTACGTGCGCGAGCAGGGCGGCGTCGAGGTCAAGAAGGGCTGCGACGCCGGGGACTGCGGCGCGTGCTCGGTGCTGGTCGACGGCCAGCCGACGCACTCGTGCATCGTCCCCGCGGTGCGGGCCGTGGGCCGCGAGGTGACGACCGTCGCCGGTCTGGGCACGCCGGAGCACCTGCACCCGGTCCAGCAGGACTTCATCGACGCCGCCGGCTTCCAGTGCGGGTTCTGCACCGCCGGCATGATCGTCACGGCGTCGACGCTGGAGGGCGTCACGTCGGACCAGCTGCCGCGCGTCATGAAGGGCAACCTGTGCCGGTGCACGGGGTACCGGTCGATCCGGGACGCCATCGCGGGAACCGTCAACACCGAGCGTCCCGCCGCGGGCGAGGCGTACGGCGCGTCGGTCGCCGCGCCCGCCGGGGTGCGGGTCGTGACGGGCCTGGAGCGGTACACGCTCGACGAGGCGGCGACCGACCTGCTGCACGTCGCCGTCCTGGGCAGCCCGCACCCGCACGCGCGCATCGAGTCGATCGACGTCGGGCGCGCGCTGGCGGTCGACGGCGTCCACCTCGTCCTGACCCACCACGACGTCCCGGACGTCCTGTTCTCGACGGGCCGGCACGAGAACCGGCTCGACGACCCCGACGACACCCGCATCCTCGACCCCGTCCTGCGCTTTCGTGGCCAGCGGGTCGCGGTCGTCGTGGCCGACTCGGTCGCGATCGCCGAGCACGCCCGCACGCTCGTCGACGTCGTGTACGAGGTGCTCCCGGCCGTGCACGACCCGCACGAGGCCCGGCGTCCCGGCGCGCCGCTGGTGCACGCCGGCAAGGACCCGCTCACGTCGCGGATCAGCGATCCGGGCCGCAACGTCGTCGCCCAGCTGCACGACGAGCACGGCGACGTCGACGCCGGTCTGGCGGCGGCGCACGCCACGGTGTCCGGCACGTGGCAGACCGCCCGCGTCTCGCACACGGCGCTGGAGACGCACGGCGCCCGCGCGTGGCTGGCCGACGACGGCTCGCTGGTCGTCCGGACCAGCTCGCAGGTCCCGTTCCTGGTCCGCACCGAGCTCGCCCGCATCCTCGACCTGCCGGTCGACCGGGTCCGGGTCGTCGTCGGCCGCGTGGGCGGGGGCTTCGGCGGCAAGCAGGAGCTCATCGTCGAGGACCTCGTCGCGCTCGCGACGCTGCGGACAGGACGCCCCGTCCAGTACGAGCTGACCCGCGAGGACCAGTTCACGATCGTCCCGTGCCGCCACCCCATGACGGTCTCGGTGACGCTCGGCGCCGACGTCGACGGGGCGCTGACGGCGATGAAGGTCGACGTCCTGAGCGACACCGGCGCCTACGGGAACCACGCCCCGGGCGTCATGTTCCACGGCTGCCACGAGTCCGTCGCGGTGTACCGCTGCCCCAACAAGCGGGTCGACGCCGAGGCGGTCTACACCCACAACCTGCCCTCGGGGGCGTTCCGCGGCTACGGCCTCGGGCAGGTCATCTTCGCGATCGAGTCGGCGATGGACGATCTCGCCCGCGAGCTCGGCATCGACCCCGTCGAGCTGCGTCGCCGCAACGTCATCGTCCCGGGCGACCCGATGATCGTCGCGGCGGTCGAGGAGACCGATCTGACGTACGGCTCGTACGGCCTGGACCAGTGCCTCGACCTGGTGGAGTCGGCGCTCGCGTCCGGTCGCGGCGAGGAGGCGCCGCCGGGCTGGCCCGTCGGCAGCGGCACGGCCCTGGCCATGATCGCCACGATCCCGCCGCGGGGCCACTACTCGAACGTCAAGGTCTCGGTCGACCCCACCGGCACCTACACCGTCGACGTGGGCACGGCCGAGTTCGGCAACGGCACGACCACGGTGCACGTCCAGCTCGTCGCGCAGGAGCTCGGCACGACGCCCGACCGGGTCCGCGTCCGCCAGTCCGACACCGCGACGGCCGGGTACGACACCGGCGCCTATGGATCGACCGGATCCGTCGTCGCCGGCAAGGCCGTCCAGGTCGCGGCCGAGCGGCTGCGCAGCGAGCTGCTGACGCTCGCGGCCCGTCGCCTCGGCGTCGCGACGGGCTCGTGCGTGCTGGGACCCGACGGCGTCACGGGCCCGAGCTCGTCCCTGCGCTTCGACGAGCTGGTCGTGGAGTCCCTGACCGCCGACGGGTCGCACGACGGCACACCGCGCTCGATCGCGTTCAACGTGCACGGCTTCCGGGTCGCGGTCGATCCCGCGACCGGCGAGGTCCGCATCCTGCAGTCGGTCCAGGCCGTCGACGCCGGCGTCGTCATCAACCCCGAGCAGCTCCGTGGACAGGTCGAGGGCGGCACGGCGCAGGGCATCGGCTCGGCGCTGTACGAGGAGATGATGCTGCGCGACGGCGAGGTGCTGACCCGCACGTTCCGCAGCTACCGCGTGCCCCAGATGGCCGACGTCCCGCCGACCGAGGTGCTGTTCGCCGACACCGTCGACGGGCTCGGTCCGCGCGGCGCCAAGTCGATGAGCGAGGCGCCGTACAACCCCGTCGCCCCGGCCCTGGCCAATGCGATCCGCGACGCCGTGGGCGTCCGGCCCTACGAGCTGCCCATGAGCCGCGACCGCATCTGGCGCATGCTCGCCCGCTGACCCCCACGACCCGACCCGCACCCGCAACCACCGAGCAGAAGGACGACCGCCATGACCACCGAGACCGACGCAGCCTGGCTGGCCCAGGCCATCGACCTGGCCGTGGAGAACGTCGCCGCCGGCGGCGGCCCGTTCGGCGCCGTCATCGTGCGTGACGACCTGCTGGTGTCCACCGGCCAGAACCGCGTGACCCGCGACCTCGACCCCACCGCGCACGCCGAGGTCGAGGCGATCCGTGCCGCGTGCCAGGCGGTCGGCGACTTCTCGCTGGCCGGCATGACGCTCTACACGTCGTGCGAGCCGTGCCCGCTGTGCGTGTCGGCGTCGCTGTGGGCCCGACTCGACCGCGTCGTCTACGCCGCCGACCGTGAGGACGCCGCTCGGGGCGGCTTCGACGACCGGGAGTTCTACGAGCTGTTCGCCCGTGACCGGGCCACGTGGCCGACGTCGATCGAGGAGGCCCGCCCCGCCGACGCGAGCGCACCGTTCGACGCCTGGCTCGCCGACACGGCCCGGACGAGCTACTGACGGCAGGACGAAGGTCCGCCGATCTCAGCATTCTTTAACGCCCGCGTAATCCGTCGATGCGCACCGTGAAATCCGGGGCTCTTAGCGTGAGCCTCACGTAACGGGGGTTTCGTCTCACGCGTGGTCGATCCGACTGGCGCGCAAGAACAAGAACTGGAGCACACATGACCATGCTTTCCCGCCGGGGATCAGCCCGCCGAGGCGCGCGCCTCGCGGCCGTCGCGGCCGCCGCCGGACTCCTGCTCGCCGCCTGTGGTGGCTCGTCCGACTCCGAGGGCGGCGACTCGGGCGCCTCCGACTCGGCCGACGGCTTCGGCAAGCTGACGGTCCAGCTGTCCTGGATCAAGAACGCCGAGTTCGCGGGTGAGTTCTTCGCCGACTCCAAGGGCTACTACAAGGACGCCGGCTTCAGCTCGGTCAACCTGCTGACCGGTCCGGTCGCGCAGGAGGAGATCGTCGCCACCGGCAAGGCCGACTTCGGCCTGAGCAACGCGGTCTCCACCGCGGCCGCGATCGCCAACTCCGACTTCCCGCTCAAGATCGTCGGCACGACGTACCAGAAGAACCCCTTCTCGATCCTGTCGCTCTCCGACAAGGGCGACATCAAGACGCCCCAGGACCTGATCGGTAAGAAGATCGGCGTCCAGGACCCGAACCTCAGCCTGTTCAAGGCCCTGCTCGCGGCCAACGACATCGACGAGGACCAGGTCGAGATCGTCCCGAACGGCTTCGACGTCGCGCCCCTCGAGGACGGACAGATCGACGGACTCGTCGCGTACATCACGAACGAGTCGCTGCTCGTCAAGGGCCACGGCTTCGACACCGTCGACCTGCCGTTCGCCGACAACGGCCTGCCGTTCGTCGCCGAGAGCGTCATGACGACCGATGACACCATCAAGAACGAGCCCGAGAAGGTCAAGGCGTTCCTCGAGGCCGAGATCAAGGGCTGGAAGGACGCCTGCTCCGACCTGGAGGGCGGCGCCGCCCTCGCCGTCGACACGTACGGCAAGGACATCGACCCGCCGCTCGAGCTCGACAAGGAGATCGCCCAGGCCAAGGCCCAGTGCGAGGACCTGGTCGTCAGCGACGAGACCGCCGCGAACGGCCTCTTCACGATCAGCGACGACGCCATCGCGGCGAACATCGCCTCGCTGAAGACGGCAGGCATCGACATCTCCGCCGAGGACCTGTTCGACATGGGCCCCCTCACCGAGCTGCTGAAGGAGAAGCCCGAGCTCACCGAGTGACGGCCTGCCGACCATCGATGAACGGTTCAACGTGACGATCGACCCGACGCCGACCGGTGGAGGTGCCCCCGTGACCGGGGGTGCCTCCGCCGGCACCGGCCTGCACATCCAGGACCTGTCCAAGACCTTCTCGGTCGGCCGCAAGGAGGTCGTCGCGCTCGAGGGCGCGACCCTGCACACCGACAAGGGGAGCTTCCTGTCGCTGCTCGGCCCGTCGGGCTGCGGCAAGTCCACGATCCTGCGGATCCTCGCGGGCCTCGAGGACGCGACCAGCGGCCGTGCGGTCGTCGACGGCAAGTCGCCGACCGAGCTGCGCCGCGCCCACCAGCTCGGCATCGCGTTCCAGGACGCCGCCCTGCTGCCGTGGCGGTCCGTGGAGTCCAACATCCGCCTGCCGTTCCAGGTCTCCGGCGAGAAGCCCGACGACGCGCTCGTCAAGGAGCTGATCTCGCTGGTCGGCCTCGAGGGCTTCGAGAAGGCCAAGCCCGCCCAGCTGTCCGGCGGCATGCGCCAGCGCGTGTCGATCGCCCGGTCGCTCGTCGTCAAGCCGTCGGTGCTGCTGCTCGACGAGCCGTTCGGCGCCCTCGACGACATGACCCGTCAGCGGCTCAACCTCGAGCTCCTGCGGATCTGGACCGAGAAGCCCGCCACGACGCTCATGGTCACCCACGGCATCTCCGAGGCGATCTTCTTGTCCGACAAGGTCGCCGTCATGAGCCCGCGTCCCGGTCGCATCAAGGAGGTCATCGACATCGACCTGCCGCGTCCCCGCACGCCGGAGATGATGCGCACGCCCGAGTTCCACGAGCTCCACGACCACGCCTCCGAGCTGTTGTTCGGCGCCGGCGGCGCAGCGGTCGACTGATGAGCCTCATGCCGACCCTGACGGCCGAGCGCCTGCGGACCCTCACGATCGGGACCGTGGGGGTCGTCGTCACCGTCGCGGTGTGGTGGATCGCGGCGGCGACCGTGCTGTCCGCCTTCCAGATCCCCACGCCGCCGGAGGTCGTCGACGTCTTCCGCGAGCGAGGCTTCGACTACTACCAGCGGGTCTTCTCGATCACGTTGAAGGAGTCGGCGCAGGGCTACGTGGTCGGGGTCGTCCTGGCCCTGGCGACGGCGATGCTGGTGCTGCTGGTGCCGGTCGTCGAGCCCGTCGTGATGCAGTTCTCGGTCATCACGTACTGCCTGCCCATCGTGGTGCTCGCGCCGATCCTCATCACGGTGCACGAGATCCCCGAGAAGGGCGGCCTGTCGGCCACGGCAATCGATCTCGCGGCGGTGTCGGTGTTCTTCACGACGGTCGTCGGTGCGGTTCTCGGGTTCCGCGCCGCCGACACGTCGACGCTCGACGTCGTGGAGGTGTACGGGGGCAGCCGGTTCCAGCAGTTCCGTCGGGTCCGGCTGGTCTCGGCGCTCCCGGCGCTGTTCAGCACGCTGCAGATCGCGGCCCCGGCGGCGTTCCTCGGAGCGCTGCTGGGCGAGTACTTCGACCGGCACCTCGAGATCGGTGTCGGACCCTCGCTGATCCTCAGCCAGAACAACCGCGAGACCGCGCTGGCGTGGTCGCTCGGCATCGGCTGCGCGATCGTGTCCGGCTTCGCGTACCTCGTGCTCGGGCTGATCGGCCGAGCCGTCGCCCCCTGGTCGACGGGAGTCGCGAAGTGAGGGCGCTGGCGCTGTACGGCCGGCCCGTGCTCAACTTCGTGTTCGTCATCGCGGCGTCGATCTTCGCCTGGTACGCGCTGGTGTCGTTCACCGGTGTCAGCGAGCTGACGACGCGTCTGCCGCAGGACGTCGTCCACTACCTGTTCACCGACGAGGACGCCGGGCAGAACCGCTCGGACGTCTTCGGACCGCTGGCCCAGACGATCCTGGACGCCGGCATCGGCTTCGTCGCCGGCCTGACGGCCGCGACGCTGCTGGCCACCGCGATGGTGCTGTTCGCCGGCATCGAGGCGGCCACGATGCCGCTGGTCATGGTCGTGCGGACCGTCCCGCTCGTCGCGCTCGCCCCGGTCATCACCCTGCTGTTCGGCAACGGCTTCTGGTGCGTCGCGGTCATGAGCGGGATCGTGGTGCTGTTCCCGGCGCTGGTCAACATCGCCTTCGGCCTGCGATCGGTGACACCGCAGATGCGCGACGTCGTGACGGTGTACGGCGGCACGTCCTGGGACGTGCTGCGCCGCGTCGCGTACCCGTCGGCCCTGCCGTCGATCTTCGCCGCGATCCGCATCTCGGTGCCGGGTGCGATCACCGGCGCGCTGATCGCGGAGTACTTCACGACGACCGACAGCGTCGGCAAGGCGGTCAACCAGGCGCTCGCGCTGTACCAGTACGACAAGCTGTGGTCGCTGATCATCGTCGTCACGCTGGTCTCGGTGATCGGCTACATGCTGGCCCAGCTCGCCGAGTCGATGGTGCTCGCGCGGTACGGGCAGAAGACGCCGCGGGGGTGACCTGACGCCATGAGCACGTCGCCCCGGCGCCGGTCGATCTTCGCGTCGCGCCTGGTCAGCTCGGCGGCCGACGGGGAGCAGCCGCGGGTGCTGGACGACCTGCGGCGGGCGATCCTCGACGGCGACGAGCCGCCGGGGACGGTCATCCCGATCGATGCCGTCGCGGCGTTCTTCGGCGTCAGCCCGATCCCGGTGCGGGAGTCGCTCAAGATCCTGACGGGGGAGGGACTCGTGGAGCACCGGCCGCACGTCGGCTACAGCGTCGCCAAGCTGAGCTTCGAGGAGTTCCGCGAGCTGTACGACGTCCGCCAGGCGCTGGAGACGTCGGCGCTGCGGGCATCGGTGCAGCTCGCGACCCTCGAGGACGACCGGCTGGTCGGGTCGATCCACGAGGCGCTGGCCGATGCGACCAGCCGGGGCGACGAGAAGGGGTACCACGCCGAGTCGCGGCGGTTCCACATGGCGCTCATCGCGCCGTCGGGCATGGCGCGGCTGCTGCGGATGTACGAGTCCGCGTGGAACGTCACGGAGCCGGCCCGGCCCATGGCCCGCGTCTCGGAGGGCGGCCGCAGCCAGTTCCACGCCGATCACGACCGCATGATCGAGGCGTTCGTCGCCCGTGACGCCGACCGGCTCGTCACGGAGTCGACCCAGCACTACGCCCACCTGCGCGAGGCCATCGCGGTGTTCGCCGACGACTCCGACATCTTCCTGCGGCAGGGCTGACAGCCCCGCCGGACCGTCGCTTTCCTATATCTCTCCCGTAACCGTCGCTTGATCCCGCGACCCGTCCGGCCGAAACACACGATTCCTATCGTCGGTGCCGAGGGTGGTCGGGACCGCCGCAGACACGATCCGAGGAGCAGGCATGACGGACATCAGGAACGAACCGGACGGCGACGTCGTCGAGGCGGCCGGCTATCCGCCGGGACAGGGCTGGGTCAAGAAGGGGTACCACCCGCGCCTGGCCAACGAGGACCTCGCCCCGCTGGAGAAGCAGAGCTGGGGCTCGTACAACATCTTCGCGTTCTGGATGTCGGACGTGCACAGCGTCGGCGGCTACGTCACGATGGGCACCCTCTTCGCGATCGGGCTCAACGCCTGGCAGGTGTTCATCTGCCTGATCGTCGGCATCGTCATCGTGCAGTTCTTCTGCAACCTGGTGGCCAAGCCCAGCCAGGTCGCGGGCGTGCCCTACCCCGTCACGAGCCGGGCGTCGTTCGGCGTGCTGGGCGCGAACATCCCCGCCATCGTCCGGGGTCTCATCGCGGTCGCCTGGTACGGCGTCCAGACGTTCCTGGCGGCCGAGTCGCTCAACATCGTCTTCCTGAAGCTGTGGCCCGGTCTGGAGAAGTTCGCCGACGTCGACACGCACGGCTTCCTCGGCCTGTCGTACCTCGGCTACGTCAGCTACGCGATCCTGTGGGTCCTCCAGGCCGCCCTGTTCTGGCGCGGCATGGACATGATCCGCAGGTTCATCGACTTCGCCGGACCGGCCGTCTACGCCGTGATGCTGCTGATGTGCGGGTACATGCTGGTCAAGGTCGACTTCGACATCGACCTGAACCTGTCGTCCCACCAGCTCGGCGGCTGGTCGCTGGTGTGGGGCATGACGGCCGCCGTCGCGTCGGTCGTGGCCTACTTCTCCGGCCCGATGCTCAACTTCGGCGACTTCTCCCGGTACGCCAGCTCGTTCAAGGAGGTCAAGAAGGGCAACCTGCTGGGCCTGCCGATCAACTTCATCGTGTTCTCGCTGCTGACCGTCCTGACGGCAGCCGCCACGGTGCCTCTGTACGGCGAGCTGATCACCGACCCCATCGTGACGGTGCAGAAGATCGACAACACGTTCGCGATCATCCTCGGCGGCTTCACGTTCGTCGTGGCCACGATCGGCATCAACATCGTCGCCAACTTCATCTCCCCGGCGTTCGACTTCTCGCACGTCAACCCGCAGAAGATCAGCTGGCGCATGGGCGGCATGATCGCCGCGGTCGGCTCGGTGCTCGTGACGCCGTGGAACTGGTACTCCAACGACGACGCGATCTTCTGGACGCTGGGCATCCTCGGTGCGCTGATCGGCCCGCTGTTCGGCATCATGATCGCCGACTACTACGCGATCCGTCGCCAGACGATCGTCGTGGACGAGCTGTTCACGATGTCGGAGGAGGGCGAGTACTGGTACACGAAGGGGTACAACCCCGCCGCGGTCAAGGCGGTCATCGTCTCCGGCATCGTCTCGCTCGGCTCGGTCGTCGTGCCGAAGACGATGGACGTCCTGACCTGGTTGCCGAGCTACAGCTGGTTCGTCGGGTGCGGCGCGGGCTACGTCGCGTACGTCCTGCTGGCCCGCGCGCAGAACGTCGCAGGATCGGGAGAGCGGCCGCTGGCGCTGATCGGCGACTCGGCGGAATGAGGATCCTGGTCGTCAACCCCAACACCACGGCGTCGATGACCGCCACGATCGGTGAGTGCGCCCGGGCCGTCGCCGGCCCGGGCGTCACCGTGGAAGCGGTCAACCCGACGACCGGACCGGTCTCGATCGAGAGCCACGTCGACGACGCGATGAGCGTCCCCGGGGTGCTGGAGCAGATCGCGGCGGGGGAGCGGGACGGTGTCGACGCATTCGTCATCGCCTGCTTCGGCGACCCGGGGCTGCTCGCCGCGCGGGAGGTCGCGACGGGACCCGTCATCGGCATCGCGGAGGCGGCGATGCGCTCGGCGGCGTACCTGGGGCGCGGATTCAGCGTCGTCACGACCCTGGAGCGCACCGTCGGGCACACGTGGGACCTCGCTCGCGCCTACGGGCTGGAGCGGCACTGCCGGGGCGTGCACGCGACAGGCATCCCGGTCGTCGAGCTGGAGACCGATCCAGAGGCCTATGCCACGGTGCTCGGGGCGTCGCGAGCGGCGCTCGACGCCGACGGCTCGGACGTCATCGTGCTGGGCTGCGCGGGGATGGCCGACCTGTGCGCTCGCCTGCAGGACGACCTGGGCGTCCCGGTCGTCGACGGCGTCGCGGCGGCGACCGTCACGGCGCGGTCGCTCGTCGAGCTGGGGCTGGCGACGAGCGCCCGCAGCGAGTTCGCGCCCCCGCCGGACAAGAGCCGGCCCGTCGGCGCGGCGGTGGGGTAGTCCAGGCCGCGGCGGGGCTCCCACTAGGTTGAGCAGGTGAGCTCCGCCAACGTCCGCGTCCCCGCCAAGATCAACCTGTGCCTGGGTGTCGGGCCGGTCCGCGACGACGGCTACCACCCGCTCGCGACGGTCTACCAGGCCGTCGACCTGCACGACGAGGTCCGGGCCACGCTGCGCGACGACGACGAGATCACCGTGACGGTGCACTCCGACCTGGACGCGCGCACCGAGGTCGCGATCGTCCCCGAGAACGACGACAACCTCGCGGTGCGGGCGGCGCGGATGCTGCGCGACCGGACCGGCGTCCCGCACGGCGTCGACCTGGCGATCCGCAAGGTCATCCCGGTGGCCGGCGGCATGGCCGGGGGATCGGCGGACGCGGCGGCGGCGCTCGTGGCGTGCAACGAGGTGTGGGGCACCGGGCTGAGCCGGGCCGCGTTGGAGGTGCTGGCGGCGCGCCTCGGCAGCGACGTGCCGTTCCTGCTGCACGGGGGCAACGCGATCGGTGGTGGCCGCGGGGAGACCGTCAGCCCCGTGCTGGCGCGCGGCTCGTACCACTGGGTGTTCGCGATGGCTCAGGACGGGCTCTCGACCCAGGCCGTGTTCGCGGAGTTCGACCGCCTCAACGCCGGTTCCACGGTGCCCGATCCGGTGGTGCCCGACGCGCTGCTCGCGGCACTGCGCGCCGGCGACGCCGAGGCGCTCGGCAACGCGCTGTCGAACGACCTGACGGAGGCGGCGCTGTCGCTGCGGCCGGAGCTCGCGGACACGCTCGGCATCGGCATCGAGGCGGGCGCGCTCGGGGCGATCCTCTCCGGCTCCGGCCCGACGGCGATGTTCCTGGCCGCCGACGAGCAGAGCAGCCTGGACATCGCCTTCGCGCTCAGCAGCGCGACGGGCAGCGCCGACGTGGTGCAGTCCCGGGGCCCCGTCCCCGGAGCCCGCCTGACCTGACCCGCGTGGACCTCCCGCGGTGACGAGCGACGGGCGGTGGATCGGCAACGTCACCGGGCGGCCGGCGGTGGAGGTGCGACGTCGAGCGACCTGATGGGGTGGCAGATCCACCGGCCCGGGCGGTCAGGACTCGAGCAGCTCCGTGAGCTCCAGCCAGCGCTCCTCGTGCACCGCGACCTGGTCCTCGAGGTCCTTGACCTCCCGGGTCTTCGCGAGCAGCGTCGGGACGTCGGACGGGTCGTGCGACGCGAGCTCGGTGTGCAGGGCGTCGATGCGCGCCGTCAGCTTCTCCATCTTGCGGTCGATCGAGCCGACCTCCTTGCGGGTCGTGCGCTCCTCGGCGCTCGACAGCTTCGACACCTTGACGTGTCCCGCGGTCGACGGGTTGGACGCCGCGGGGGAGTCCTGCTCCTGGCGCAGCCGCAGGTACTGGTCGACGCCGCCCGGCAGGTGACGGAAGTGGCCGTCGAGGATCGCGTACTGCTGGTCGGTGATGCGCTCCAGCAGGTACCGGTCGTGCGAGACGACCAGCAGGGTGCCGGGCCACGAGTCGAGGAGGTCCTCCATCGCAGCCAGCATGTCGGTGTCGAGATCGTTGGTCGGCTCGTCCAGGACCAGGACGTTGGGCTCGTCGAGCAGGATCAGCAGCAGCTGGAGACGACGCTTCTGCCCGCCGGACAGGTCACGCACGGGCGTCGACATCTGCGCGTTCGAGAAGCCGAGCCGCTCGAGCAGCTGTGAGGGCGTCATCTCCTTGCCGCCGGACACGTAGGCCGTGCGCTGACGGCCGACGACGTCGCTGACGCGGTCGGCGCCGACGTCCTTGAGCTCGTCGAGCTCCTGCGTCAGGGTGACGACCTTGACGGTCTTGCCGCGCTTGACCCGGCCGGACGTCGGCTCGACCTTGCCCGTGACCAGCCCCAGCAGCGTCGACTTGCCGGCACCGTTGGCACCCAGGATGCCGGTGCGCTCACCGGGACCGATGCGCCACTCGACGCCTCGGAGGACCTCGTGCTCGTAGGAGACCGAGACGTCGAGGATGTCGACGACGTCCTTGCCGAGCCGCGAGGTGGCCATCTGCTTGAGCTGGATGGGGTCGCGGGCCGGCGGCTCGTCGGCGATGAGCTCGTTGGCGGCGTCGATGCGGAACTTGGGCTTGGACGTGCGGGCGGGGGCGCCGCGACGCAGCCACGCGAGCTCCTTGCGCATGAGGTTCTGCCGCTTGGACTCGGTCGCGGACGCGTGCCGGTCGCGCTCGACGCGCTGCAGGATGTACGCCGCGTAGCCGCCCTCGAAGGGCTCGACGATGCCGTCGTGCACCTCCCAGGTCGCGTTGCAGACCTCGTCGAGGAACCAGCGGTCGTGGGTCACGACCAGCAGGCCGCCGGCACTGGCCGCCCAGCGGGTCCTGAGGTGCCCCGCCAGCCACGTGATGCCCTCGACGTCGAGGTGGTTGGTGGGCTCGTCGAGGAACAGGACGTCGTCGTCGCCGACCAGCAGCCTGGCGAGCGCGACGCGTCGGCGCTGGCCGCCCGAGAGCGTCCCGACGACCGCGTCCCACGGGATGTCGGCGACGAGCCCGGCGATGACGTCGCGGATCTTGGCGTCACCGGCCCACTCGTAGTCCTGCATGTCGCCGACGATGGCCCGGCCGACGGTGCCCTCCTGGTCGAGGACGTCGGTCTGGTCGAGCATGCCGATCGTCACGCCGCCGCGGGTCGTGACCCGTCCGGAGTCGGGCTGGAGGCGGCCGGCGAAGATGCGCAGCAGCGTCGACTTGCCGTCGCCGTTGCGGCCGACGATGCCGATGCGGTCGCCCTCGTCGATGCCGATCGTCACCGACTCGAAGACGGTCTTGGTCGGGAAGTCGAGCGCGATCTGTTCCGCGCCGAGGAGATGTGCCACCGCACGAGTCTAGGGGGGCCGTGACGCCCGTTCGACCACGCCCGGTCCGGGTCCCGGGCGGGCTAGCGGTCGAAGGGCTGCGACAGCTTCCGCAGCGCGGCGGCGATGGCCTCGGACTCGTCACCGGCGAGCCCGGCCAGCAGGTCCTTCTCGTGTGCGAGCAGCGCATCCAGCGCGCCGTCGACGGCCGTCCGCCCCGACGCCGTCAGCCGCACCTGGACGCCCCGGCGGTCGGCCGGGTCCGGCAGACGCTCCACGAGGCCCTTGCGCACGAGCCGGTCGACCCGGTTGGTCATGGTGCCGCTGGTCACGAGCGTCTCCTGCACGAGTCGGCCGGGGGAGAGCTGGTACGGCTCGCCCGTACGGCGCAGCGCCGACAGGACGTCGAACTCCGAGGGCTCCAGGCCGTGATCGGCGAAGGCCTCCTTGCGAGCCCGGTCCAGGTGCAGGGCCAGCCGGGTCACACGGCTCAGCACGTGCATCGGGGAGACGTCGACCTCCGGGCGCTCGCGGTGCCATGCGGCGATGAGCCGGTCGACGTCGTCCTCCATGCGTCGAGACTATCAAGATTCTTGATGTCAAGAGACCTGCGGCGTAGGTTCGAGGCATGAGCACCTGGGACCCGGATCGCTATCTGCAGTTCGCCGACCACCGCGCGCGCCCGTTCGTCGACCTCGTCGCGCGGATCGAGGGCTCCCCGGCCTCGATCGTCGACCTCGGCTGCGGGCCGGGTCAGCTGACCGACGTGCTGCACACCCGCTGGCCCTCCGCCCGGGTCCACGGCGTCGACTCCTCGGCGGAGATGATCGACCGTGCGACGAGTCGCCCCGCCGACGACCGCGCGACGTACGAGCTGGCCGACCTCGCGACCTGGACGCCGTCCGGCCCCGTCGACCTGATGGTGTCCAGCGCCGTGTTCCAGTGGGTCCCGCGGCAGCTCGACGTCATCGAGCGGCTCAGCCGCCACGTCGCGGACGGAGGCACGTTCGCCCTCCAGGTGCCGCGCAACTACGACGGCCCCAGCCACACCCTGCTGCGCGACCTCGCCGCGACCGAGCCGTACGCCGCGCACACCGCGGGCATCCCCGGTGACCGCGGGACGGACCCGGTCGTCTACCTCGACCTGTTCGCGCGGCGAGGCTGGACGGTCGATCTCTGGGAGACCACCTACTTCCAGGTGCTGCAGGGCCCGGACCCGGTGTTCGACTGGATCTCCGGCACCGGCGCCCGTCCCTACCTGCAGGCGCTGCCCGACGACCTGCGCGGCGCGTTCGTCGACGTCTACCGGGCAGCCCTCCGCGACGCGTATCCGGCCGCGCCGTACGGGACCGTCCTGCCGTTCCGTCGTACGTTCGTCATCGCCCGCCGGGAGTCCTGATTCCGGTACGCTGACCACGCGATCCCGGGCCGATCGGCGTCATGCCGCCGGCGAGGGGTTCGATCCCCGGTTGGTCTGCCGGCAGGGCCCGCCGCACTTTGAATGCGGACAAGCGACGTAGGTTCGACTCCTACCCGGGGAGCGAGCGCCGTTCCACCCGGCGCTTCCTGCAGCCGACCTCGAAGGAGCCACGTGACGGATCAGGTCACCGCCATCGTGCTGGCCGCCGGTGCCGGCACCCGGATGAGATCGAGTCGGGCCAAGGTCCTGCACGAGATCGCCGGTCGCAGCATGATCGAGCACGCCCTCGTCGCGGTCGCGGGCGCCGGCGTGCACACCACGATCGCCGTCGTCGGCCACGACCGCGACCAGGTCACCGCGGCCGTCACGGCCCACGACCCGGCCATCCTGCTCGCGGTGCAGGAGCAGCAGAACGGCACCGGGCACGCGGTGCACGTGGCCCTGCAGGCGCTCGACGCGCCGCCCGCGGGCACCGTCGTCGTGACGTACGGCGACGTGCCGCTGCTGTCGTCGCAGACCCTGTCCGAGCTGCTCGTCGACCACCGCGCGGCCGCTCGCACCGTCACGATCCTGACGGCCGAGGTCGCCGACCCCACCGGCTACGGACGCATCGTCCGCGACCACGACGGAGCCGTCACGGCGATCCGCGAGCACCGCGACGCGTCCGAGGCCGAACGGGCCATCCACGAGATCAACAGCGGCATCCTCGTGGTGGACGGGGAGTTCCTGGCCCACGCGGTCGCCCGGCTCGAGACCGACAACTCGCAGGGCGAGCTGTACCTCACCGACATCGTCGGCAGGGCGGTCGCGGAGGGCCGCCCGGTCGGTGCGCACGTGCTGGAGGACGTCTGGCAGACCGAGGGCGTCAACGACCGCGCGCAGCTGGCGCGGCTGGGACGTGAGCTCAACCGGCGACTGACCAGGCACTGGATGGCCGAGGGGGTCACGATCGTGGATCCCGAGACGACCTGGATCGACTCCGCCGTGACGCTGGCCGCGGACGTCACGCTGCTGCCCGGCACCCAGCTCCTCGGCGCCACCGCCGTCGCCACCGGCGCCACGATCGGCCCCGACACGACGCTGCGCAACGTCGAGGTCGGCGAGGACGCGACGATCGTCCGCACGCACGGCTCCGACGCGGTCGTCGGGGCCGGGGCGACGGTGGGGCCCTTCGCCTACCTGCGGCCCGGTGCCGAGCTGGGTGCCGGCGGCAAGATCGGCACGTTCGTCGAGGTCAAGAACTCCTCGATCGGCGCCGGCGCCAAGGTGCCGCACCTGACGTACGTCGGCGACGCCGACATCGGCGAGGGCGCCAACGTCGGGGCGGGCACGATCTTCGCCAACTACGACGGCGTCACCAAGAACCGCTCGACGATCGGCCGGCACGCCAGGACCAGCTCCAACAACACGTTCGTGGCTCCCGTGACGGTGGGCGACGGAGCCTTCACCGGGGCCGGCGCGACGATCCGCGAGGACGTCCCACCGGGGGCGCTTGCCGTCAGCGCGGGGGCGCAGAGGAACATTGGGGGGTGGGTCGCGGACAGACGTCCGGGATCCGCATCAGATCAGGCCGCCCGCGATGCGCTGGCAGATGCGGCGCAGGCAGAGGCAGAACCCAACCTGGAGGCAACCGGTGAGTAGTCTGTCCCGTCGCACCCCGACCCGGAACATGCTGCTGTTCTCGGGTCGCGCGCACCCCACGCTCGCGCAGGAGGTGGCGGACCTGCTCGAGATCGAGGTGGTGCCCACCACGGCGTACGACTTCGCCAACGGCGAGATCTACGTGCGCTTCGACGAGTCGGTCCGCGGCTGCGACGCCTTCGTGCTGCAGAGCCACGCGGCGCCCATCAACGAGGCGATCATGGAGCAGCTCATCATGATCGACGCGCTCAAGCGCGCGTCGGCCAAGCGCATCACCGTGATCCTGCCGTTCTACGGCTACGCCCGCCAGGACAAGAAGCACCTGGGTCGCGAGCCGATCTCCGCCCGCCTCATGGCGGACCTGTTCCTCACCGCCGGCGCCGACCGGCTCATGACGGTCGACCTGCACACCGCGCAGATCCAGGGCTTCTTCGACGGGCCCGTCGACCACCTGCTCGCGATGCCCATCCTGACGCGCCACGTCAAGAAGCACTACGGCAAGAAGGAGCTCGCGGTCGTCTCGCCCGACGCCGGCCGCATCAAGGTCGCCGAGCAGTGGGCGGCGGCGCTGGGCGGCGCCCCCCTGGCGTTCATCCACAAGACCCGCGACCCGCGTCGCCCCAACGAGTCGAAGGCCAACCGGGTCGTCGGTGACGTCACGGGACGCGTGTGCATCCTGGTCGACGACCTCATCGACACCGGCGGGACGATCGTCCAGGCGGCCGAGGCACTGATGGCCGACGGTGCCGAGGACGTCGTCATCGCGGCGACGCACGCGGTGTTCTCAGGGCCGGCGGTCGACCGGTTGAAGAACTCCACGGCCTGCGAGGTCATCGTGACCAACACGCTGCCGATCGCCGACGACAAGCGCTTCGACAAGCTCACGGTGCTCTCGATCGCCCCGCTGCTGGCGCAGGCCACGGCGGCGGTCTTCGAAGAGGGCTCGGTCACGAGCCTGTTCAAGAACTGACGGTCGCGCGCCCGGACCGCCGGGCCGCGGACGTCAGCCGCGCGGGGTCAGGTCGATCGACGCGTTGCGCTTGCCGCCGGCGCGGACCGTGCCGATGGTGAACGAGCCGCCGGCGTACCCGGCGGAGTCGGGCACCTCGACGCGGTAGGGACCCGGCGTCAGGCCGCGCAGCGACAGGTTGCCGGCGGACACCTTCTGGACCCAGTACTCGCCGGTCTTCTTGTTGACGGCCGTCACGAACACGGTGCCACGGGCCCGCACGCCGCCGACCGTGAGGAAGCCGCGGATCGAGCCGGGCTTGGTCGTGAGGTTGAACGACGCCTGCCGGAAGGTGCGGAGCTTGACCTTCTTGATCAGCTTGCTCGGGCCCACCCGCCGGTTCTTGGCGTCGTACGCGAACACCCGGTAGTCGTCCTTGGCCAGACCGCCGAGCGCGTACTCGCCGCGCTTGTTGGCCTCGACCATGATGACCTGGCCGCCGTTGCTGATGGCTCGGATCTGCGCGTTGGCGGCCCGCTTGCCGCGGACCTCGACCGTCCCGCCGATCGCACCGCCGCGGTGCAGTCGGACGTTCTTCTGCACGGGCGAGGCGCCGACGCGGATGCGGACGTCGAGGCGGGCGGCGTACGCCTTGGTGTTGTACGCGGGACGACCGTCGACGAACTGCAGGTGGTAGCTCCCGGCACCCGGGGACGGCAGCTGGTAGACGCCGTTGTCCCGGACCTTGACGCGGCTCACGTAGCTCCAGCCGGCGTCGAACAGCAGGACCTTGACGGTGCGGATGGGCTTGCCCGTCGACGCGTCCGTGACCCGGCCGAAGATCGGGGGGCCGGCTGCCTCCGCGGGGGTCGAGACACCGACCAGGGTGCCGGCGGCGAGCAGGGTCGACAGCAGGGCGGTGACGAGCGAACGACGTCGAGCGAGCATGTGAGGGCATCTCCATCCGCACGGTGGACAGCACCGGGCACCCGACCATTTTACGGCCGCGCGGGGTCATGTCTCGACGTTCTGCAATCTGGCCAGTGGCAGGCCTCACGTCCTTCCGTGCGGCCGTGACCTTCCAGGCCGGTTACGATCGAACCGTTCGATTCGGGCCGCCCAGTGCCGGCACCACGAGGTGATGGGGGAGCATGTCCGGTGTGCGTCGCAGGTCCCGGCCGCTGCTGCTCGCGATCCCCGTGGTCCTGTTCGTGGCCGCCTTCGTGACGGCCCGACTGATCGGTGGGGCCTCCGGCGGCTCGCAGGACTCCAACCGCTTCCTCGACCGTCCACCGCTGGCCGCGACCGACACGGCCGTCGCGTCGGCAGCCGCGTCCGCCGGTGGCGCCGATCGACAGGTCCTCGAGCGCATGGCGAGCGTGCCGCAGGCGACGTGGCTGACGCCGGAGGCCTATCCGGTCGGCACGGTCGGCGGAGTCGTCGCGAAGGTCGTCGCCCAAGGTCAGGCGGCCGGCCGCACCCCTGTCTTCGTCGTCTACGGCATCACCGACCGCGACTGCAGCGGTGGACAGTCCAGTGGCGGACTGCCGCCCGAGCAGTACGCCCTGTGGGTCGACGAGCTCGCCACGGCCACGGGCAGGGACTCGGTCGCGATCGTCGAGCCGGACGCCCTCGCGACGGCGGCCGAGTGCGGTCAGGGCGCCCAGCGCAACGACCTGCTGCGAGGTGCCGTCACGACGCTCGCCGGGCAGGGCACCACGGTGTACCTCGATGCCGGTCACGCGAGCTGGACGGACCCGCAGGAGATGGCGCGGCTGCTGAAGGCGGCCGGGGTCGACGAGGCCCGCGGCTTCTCGACGAACGTCGCCGGGTACGAGGCCGACGCCGACGAGAAGACGTACGCGGAGGCGGTCAGCTCGGCCCTGGGCGGTGCGCACTACGTGACCGACACGAGCCGCAACGGAGCCGGGTCCAACGGCGAGTGGTGCAATCCGGCCGGCCGTGCGCTGGGCCGCGAGCCCGCCGCGAGCGACGACGGAGCGCTCGACGCCTACCTGTGGATCAAGCCCCCGGGCGAGAGCGACGGCTCCTGCGGAGGCGGCCCGGCAGCCGGGACGTTCTGGACCCAGCGGGCCCTCGAGCTCGCCCGCGCAGCGGGCTGGTGAGACCCGGATCTCCTCGGCGATCCACGAAGGCGGGACCAAAGACCCTGACCGCCTCTAGACTGTGACCATGCTTGAGGCAGTCGAGGAAAAAGTAGCGGTGATCATCGAGGATGATGCCGACGTCCGTCATCTCCTGAAGACCGTGCTGACGCAGAGCGGCTTCCAGACGATCCTGACGACGAACGGGGCCGACGGGATCGACGCCGTGCGGACCCACTCGCCGATCCTGACGACGCTCGACGTGTCGATGCCCGGCATGGACGGCTTCGCCGCGGCCAAGCGCATCCGACAGTTCAGCACGACGTACATCGTGATGCTGACCGCGCTGGCCGACGAGATCGACGTCGTGCAGGGCCTGGACTCCGGCGCGGACGACTACCTCATCAAGCCCTTCCGGCCTCGCGAGCTGCGGGCCCGCGTCGAGACGATGCTGCGACGTCCCCGGGAGCGCGCCGGCGTCGGTGCCGGCGCGGCGGCGGTCGACGACTTCTCCTCGTACGTCGAGTCCCCGGCACCGGTCGCGGCACCCGCTCCGCAGCCGGTCCAGCCGGCCCCGCAGCCGGTCCAGGCCGCCCCGGCACCCCCGCCGGTCGAGGTCGTCGCACCGCCCGTCCACCAGGCCCCGCCTCCGCCGGCACCGCCCGTCGCCGCCCCGGCTCCGGCCGCCGCACGGCCGACCCGTCAGCCCACGCACGCCCCGGTCCCCGTCGCGCAGCCCGAGCCGTCGCCCGACGGCTGGCTCGAGCACCGCGGGCTGCAGCTCAACTCGCAGACCCGGCTCACCCAGGTCGACGGCCGTGGCATCGAGCTGACCCGCAGCGAGTTCGACCTGCTGGCCACCCTCATGGGCTCGGGCCGCCGGGTCCGCAGCAAGGCCGACCTGGTGCTGTCGCTGCGCGGTGAGAGCTACGTGACGACGTACTACGTCAACGATGCCGACAAGCGCGCCGTCGAGGTCCACGTGGCCAACCTGCGTCGCAAGATCGGCGACTCGTCGGCCACGCCGCGCTTCATCGAGACGGTGCGCGGGGTCGGCTACCGCATGGCGTCCGACCGCGACGAGTCCTGACGGCGCGCAGTCGCACCACGACCACGTGAAGGGGTCCCCCGCCGAACCGGCGGGGGACCCCTTCTTGTCGTCGGCGCCGGACGTCAGCCGGCGTCGACGGGGATCTCGGCGGCCACGGTGGGGGTGTCCGAGGCGAAGATCGCGATCGGCACCTCCTGGCGGATCGTCTCGGTCGTGTACGTCTTCGACCCGGCGGACCGCTGGATGCGCACCGTGGCACGGAAGGTCAGCGTGAGCCCCTTGGTGTCCGCCGCGATGTTGCCGATGGCCTGGTTGCGCAGCTCGAACGCGCCCTTGGGCGACGTGATGAGCATGCCGTACTTCGACGTGACGGGCTCGGGGTCGAACGTGATGGTCTTGGCCTTGGCGTCCAGGGTGTACGGGTGCTCGACGGTGCCGGACGCCGACGTGGTCGCGGACTCGACCTCGATGCGGTCGAGGTAGACCTTGCGCTTGGTCTTGAAGGGATCGCGCAGGTCCTGGTCGAGGTCGTAGGCCCCGAACGTGAACGAGAAGAACTTGTTGCCGGCCGGGTACCACTCGTTGGTGCGGGGCGTGGCCTTGGTCGGGTACATGTTGTAGACGAAGTCGACGCCGTCGATGTCGACGTGCGACTGGAACGTGCCGTCCCGCGTGAACTGCGAGTCGAAGGTCGGGGTCGGCGACGGGGTCGGCGTCGCCGTCGGGGCGGCCTTCGAGTCGTTCGAGAAGCTGTCGAGGTTGCATCCGCTCAGCGCGGCCAGGGCGGCGACGGCGACGACGGCGACCTTCGCGCGACGGTGGAGGGCGAAGGACACGGGAGAGCTCCTGGGATGTCTGGTGACGGGGGACGTCGGATCGGTGGGGTGGGAGGAGGTGGCGCGACGGATCATGCCTTGAAGCCCTTGTGGCGCTTCATCAGCTTGAGCGCCATCCACGCCGTCTGCAGGATCGTGATGATGCCGAGCACGGTCCATCCGCCCAGCAGGACGTCGGACTGGAGGGCGGTCGGGAGCTGGGCCCAGATGGCGATCGAGCTGGCCAGCACGACGGCCACGACGGCGATCGGGGCGAAGTGGGCGTAGCCACCGCCGCCGCTCTCGGCCTTGGCCTGCAGGGCCCAGTTGTCGGTCTGCGAGCTGCTGGCGAACTTCGTCCACGACCGGGCGAAGTGGCCCAGACGGATCCACATGTAGAGCTCGGCGGGGAAGAACAGCACCGCGAAGAGGTAGTCGCGCTTGTTGGCGTTGTGCATCGCGTGGGCGGTCCGCAGGTTCAGCAGCGACGCCATGATGGTCGGCACGATCCACAGGACCGCGAAGACGAAGGCGTGCAGCATCAGCGACGTGATGAGCAGGAAGAAGAAGATCAGCCGCGTGAAGCCGTTGGTGACCATCGAGATGTTCTCGAACCAGCGCAGCCGCAGGTTGGGGTGCAGGGGCTGGCCCTTGGTGTCGCCGCGCTGACCGGGCCACATCAGGTCGATGGCACCGGTGTTCCACTTGACCTGCTGGGCGTCGAGCGACTGCAGCGTCGTCATGCCGCCCACGTTGGCGCGGGCGTGGGCGCTGATCTTGGTCAGGTACCCGGCGCTCTTGATCTCCAGCGACAGCAGCGAGTCCTCGATCTCGCTGTCGCGGACCCACGGGTAGCGCTGGTGGGTCTGCTTGACGACGGCGCGCAGCGCGGTCGTGGAGAAGATCGAGTACTGGCCGCCGAGCACCGCCATGTTGCGACCGCGCAGCAGGTTCTGCATGTTGAAGGCGGCGAACTGGGCCCGTTGGCCCGCGATCAGGAACTTGCCCATCAGGGTGTCGAGGCCGCTGTCGTCGATGCTGTAGATCGCCGAGATGCCGCCGATGCGCTCGTCGTCCTGGATCTCGCGGACGAGGTACTCGATCGCGCGCGGGTCGGCGGTCGTGTCGCCGTCGACACCCAGCAGGTAGTCCATGCCCTCGACGAGCGTGTAGCCGTAGTTCAGCGCGCCGACCTTCTTGTCGGGGTTCTCGCCGATGTCGTGGACGAAGACCTCGGTCATCTGCTCGTCCGCCCCCTCGCCGCGGACGTGCAGGCCGGCGAAGTGGCTGGCGATCTCGACCGTCGCGTCGGTCGTGTTGTTGACGATGACGTGGATCGCGTCGGGGAGCAGGGTCTGGGCCAGCAGCGAGTCGAGGACGTCGGCGATGGCGTCCTCCTCGTTGTAGGCCGGGATGACGCAGCCGACGGTCGAGCGGTACGTCGGGAGCGCCTCGATGCCCGCCATGAACTGGTCCGCGTACTGGTCCATGACCGGATCGATCATGGGGGCGCGGTTGGCGTGGTGCATGCCGTCGTCGCTCATGGGGTTGCTCCTAGCGGGCCGGGGACTGTCGGAATCGTCCCGTGAGTACAGCCTGACGGACGATTGTCAGGATTGACGCAGCGAATGCTCAAGATTCGATCAGTTCTCGGCCGAGGCGCGTGACCGGGTCAGATCGGCGTCCGCCTTGGCGAGCAGCGTCTCGAACGTCGCCGGGGTGTCGACGGTGTGGCTGGTCCCGAAGCTGGCGTCGGTGCGCAGCTCCAGGCCCTCGTTGACGGAGGCGTCGGTGAGCCCGGTGCGGACCGCGTCGACGATCGTGTACGCGGTCGCCGAGGACGGCGCGACGACGAGCACGACGAACCTGCCGGCACCGAGATGACCCAGCAGCGCGTCCGCCGGCACCCGGGTGCGCAGGATCCCGGTGAAGTGCACGAGCGCGCGATCGCCGCTCTCGCGCCCGAAGGCCGAGTTCAGCTCGTCGAGGTGGTCGATCTCGGCCAGGACGAGGGCCACGTGACCGCCCGCGAGGGTCGCGCGCTCGATGCGGTCCTGGGCGTCCTCGCGGAACGCGTCGGACGCGAGGACGTCGAGGTTGGTGCGGCGGCGGGCCTCGGCGTTCATCGACCACCAGTTGCCGGACTGCTCGACCCGCAGCGCCGACAGGCAGATCGCCGCGATCACGAACACCGCGGTCAGGGGCATCGTCGTGCTCTCGATCGACAGGCGGGAGATGCGGCCGTCCGCGGATGCCGCCGCGCTGACGGCCGCGGCGATGACGTACCAGGCGCCGAACAGGAAGAACACGAGCTGCAGGATGCGACCGTTGAGGTTGAGGCGCATCGTTCCCCGGAGCAGCTCGGCGGCGGTGAGCCAGGCGAAGATGCCCGTGGCGCCGAGGCGCAGGGCAGCGCTGAGGTCGAGGTCCGGGGCCGGCGACTGCAGCAGCGTCGGCACCGCCACGAGAGCCGCGACCGTGACGGGGATCCAGATGAGGGAGCGTGACCGACCGTCGAGCAGGCGGCAGCCCGACCACATCGCCCCCAGCGAGAAGACCGTGGACGCGTCGCTGGCCGCGACGACGATGGTCGGCGCGGAGCCGTCCGCCGCGTAGATGGCGTCGAGGCCGCTGACGCACAGCACGGCGGCAAAGGCGGCCGTCCAGGCGCGGTTGGCCTCGTCGTTGTGGCGCAGTGCCGCGGTGGTCGCGAACACGGCGGTCACGATCGTGATCGGCAGCACGCGGGCGATCAGCAGGGTCTCCAGGTCGAGATCCATGGCGTCAGCTCTCCTCGGTGGGGTCGTCGGCTGTCGGGGCCCAGGCGGCGGGTGCGATGCCCTGCGGAACGGTGACGACGACCTCGGTGCCCCGACCGGGCTCGCTGTCGACCTCGATGGTGCCGCGGTGCAGGACCACGATCTCGCGGGAGATGCTCAGTCCGAGGCCCGTGCCGTGGACCGTCGACCCGCGGACCGACTCGGCGCGGTAGAAGCGCTCGAACAGGCCCTTCTGCTCCTCCAGCGTCATGCCGCGACCGGTGTCGGCGACCCGGACCTGGACGGTCGGGGGATCGTCGGGCAGCGCGGCCACCACGACCGAGATGCGGCCGCCGCTGCGGTTGTACTTGATCGCGTTGGACAGCAGGTTGTCGACGACCTGCCGCAGGCGGAAGGCGTCGACGACCGCCTCGACGTGCTCGGCGACGTCGAGGTGGATCGCGATGAGCCGCTCACCGGCCATGGGGCGGATGGCGTCGATCGACTCGCGCACCATGGCCGAGACGTCGCAGCGGGCCGGGTTGAGCGTGATGGCGTTGGCCGGGCTGGAGGACCGGGCGGCGAGCAGGTCGCTGACGAGGGCGTTGAGCCGCTGCGTGTTGGCCATGGCGATGTCGAGCATGTCGCGGGTCTCGTCGGGCAGCCCGTCGGACTCCAGCGCGAGGTCGACGTAGCCCAGGATGGAGCTCAACGGCGTGCGGAGCTCGTGCGACATCGACGTGACGAGGTCGTCGCGGTCGGCGATGGCCCGGACCTCCGCCGAGATGTCGCGCAGGACGATCACGACCCGGTCGACCTCGCCGTTGACGTCGTGGAGCAGCCGCGCGGAGACGTCGATCGTGAAACGGGTGCCGGTGCGGTGCCCGATCCAGTACGTCTCGCCCTCGACCGTCTCGCCGGCCAGGACCCGCACGTGGGGGAACTCGGCCGGACGGAGCGGGGTGATCTTGTCCGACCGGTACAGCGGGAAGCGGTGCCACGGGGTGCTCTCGGGCAGGTCGAGCAGGTGCAGGAGCGCGCGGGCCGCCCGGTTGGACGCCGTCGTGGCGCCGTTGCGGTCCAGGCTGATGACGGCGAACTCGACGGCGTCGAACGCCTCGCGCAGCGTGGTCTCCTGGATGCGGGCGCGGCCCAGGGCCTTCTCGAGCATCCTGGTCTGACGCCGCAGCAGGATCCGCTGCGACTCGACCCGTCGGGCCGTCGTGTGGGTCACCCCGGCGACGAAGGCGAGCGAGACGGACAGGCTCGCCGCCGACGTCGTGCTGGTCGTCCCGTTGGGGACCCACACGTCGATCTCGGTCAGCACGGCCTGCGTCAGCAGCATGCCGCTCGCGAGCACGGGGCCGGCCACGCTGCCCAGCCGTCCGAAGGACGTCGCCAGCCAGATGACGGGGAAGATCATCAGGACGCCGAAGCCGCTCTCGGGCACCGCGAACCGCAGCATCCCGAGCGCGACGATGTCCAGCAGCGGCACGACCGTCTGCCAGGGCAGGGGCAGGCTCAGCCAGGGCACGATGGCCGACGCGATCGTGACCCAGAGGATCGCGGTGAGGCCGAAGAAGAAGGCGGCGCTGTCGCCGAGGTCGCGGTCGGACAGCAGCACCGTGATGCACAGCACGAAGCCCACGGCCCCGGCCAGCAGGACCTGCGAGCGGAAGACGCTGTCGCCGAATCGCGAGGCGGTGGAGCCGGGGACGCGCGCACGGACCCGAGACGCCTCCATGGCCCGCAGCGTATCCCGCGCGGGGGTCGTCGACGGGGGCCTTCGCAGCAGGCAGGTCGTGATTTCCCGCTCACGGCGGGCTGCGATAGGCTGGTGCGGTTGCCTCGGCGAGGGTCCCTGCGGACCGTGATCGACAGGGCGCTCCACAGGAGTGCTGTGTCGAGCGCCTTGCCCCCGGCGGCGCCCGACGTTCGATTCACCCATGACGTAACCAACAGGAGTCCCCGTGGCCGAGATCAAGATCGCCGCCGAAGCACGCACCGAGTTCGGCAAGGGCGCCGCGCGCCGCATCCGCCGTGACGACAAGGTC
>Ga0247730_1000261_pt1 | contig 47154 bp, 51 predicted proteins | sample UWRJL073202C2_FD_180959 | JGI IMG/M metagenome (GOLD analysis project Ga0247730, IMG submission 180959) | Plant litter microbial communities from Arlington Agricultural Research Station in Wisconsin, United States - UWRJ-L073-202C-2 | ecosystem: Environmental > Terrestrial > Plant litter >... | reverse complement strand
TACCAAGGTCCTGCGGCCAGTCGCTTCGATCGCAGACTTAACGGCCGCGTCCTCCCAAAGATTCATGTTTCGCCGCTCAATTGGCGTGACGTCCCGTAGAACAGCGCGAAGCGGCGGCATAAGGGGCCCGCTGTAGACTTTGGACGCCGATGTGCTTGCAATGACAGGGATCGAGAATGCGACCGCCGTCTGAGCTAGCGCAATCGCACCGCTGCGAAGCCCCTGTCGATCCGACGACCCCGTTGCGAATGCAAGACCTGCCTGCTCGTCCACCAATACAAGAACGCAGTCGTTTGGGGTCAATAAAGGAATCTCGGCCATGTCGATTTCTCCTGCTTCATAGGTCTTGAATTTCAAATTGTGCCAGCGCCGTCCGCGACTGATTATCTAGCCGCACATTCGCGTGGCAATCTGTGTTCGTAGCTCTCGATTTACGAGGCGGCGACGAATTCTCAGCGAGTGGCTAAATGCCGATCAGAAATGCGGGAATTCACGACCTTACGGAATGGCTTTCCCGTCTTCTCCGTAACGTTCGATGCTCGATTTGCCGTCCGCTTCTGTGAGGATATCAAGCCGCCTCACGCCCTTGGGGTCGACCAGCACAACGCCAGACTCCCCCGCGTTGTTTAGAAACAGGTAGCCCGACGCGCCTCCAGCGCGGTCGAATTTCACGTGGGCTCCCTTGCCGTCTATCTCCAGCGTTGCGGTAGGCGCGGACGTGTCTGGATTGGTAAGCTTGACCGAGGGACGGCCAGAAGCATCAAGCGCCATCGCCATGCCTTGTTGGCCATCCTTGCCCATGAACTTGATCATCGGCTGGCCCGATTTGCCTGACAGCACAAGGAGTGGATGACCTTGATCATCCACGATCTGAATTTCCTGCGTCACGATGGGAGGAGGTAGCGCGTCCACAGTATTTCCTTTCGAGTCCATCAGCTCAAGTTCATAAATGTCGACCCAAGCGAGCGGCTTAGTTCGACGCTGTCTTTTCGACAGTGGCGACCGCGTCCTCGATCACAGCGGCTACTTCACGCGGGTGAGACAGCAGCGACACGTGACTAGAGTTGAGCACGGTGGTTTTCGCTTTCATCATGGCAGCAAGATCATGCTCCATCTGCGGGGCGATCACACGATCGTTTGCCGAAACGACATACCAGGAGGGGACAGTCTTCCAGGCGGCAACGGTAACTTTGTCACCAAAAGTGCTCGCGGCAAGCGGACCCTGAGTGACAAACAGGGTTTTGGCCTCTTCCTTTGGCAGGTCTGCGGCAAAGTTTTCGATCATACCCTGCTCTGTCTGCCGCAGAAAGCCATGGCCATCATCCGCAACCGTGCCCAGCGCTGGCGTTTTCGGAAAGGCGTTGACGAGATCGCCGCCTGTCTGGCCTACTTTGTTCGCAAACGCTGCAACATAAACAAGCGCCTTGACCTTGGGGTCGCCGCCAGCCTGCGTGATGACTGTCCCGGCCCAACTATGGCCGACGAGCACGACGTCCCCGGTCGCATCTGCCAGTACACGGTTCGTTGCAGCCACATCATCGGCAAGCGAAGTCAGGGGATTCTGAACGCCGAGAACTTTGATGCCTTTGGCCTGCAGCAGCGGGATAACCTTACTCCAGCTGGAACCGTCCGCCCAGGCACCATGGACGAGTACAACGGTCACGTCCTTTGTTGCGGCAGATGCTTGCGCGGTGGTCAAAGCAGATGTTGCCAACATCAGCGCTGCAGCAAAAGAGAATTTTTTAAGCATTATCAACGTCCTCTGGGTTACGATGACTACAGCTTAGCCAATTGAACCCAGCAGATCTTGGACGTTCGCACGGACCTTAGACAATGCACCTGAGATGAAAGTGGCCAAGTCGCGTGGGTTGCCCATTCAATCACTCATCCCCCTAAATCTCTCCAGCTCCGCTAAAAGCAGCCCATCTGGATCTATCTTTGAAAGATAGGCTCATGATTTGTCGCATACTATCGCATTGATACGAGGCCGTGTAGCGGAGCGGTTTGTGCGGTGCTAGTCGTGCTGCACATTAATCAAAATCGATCGGAGCGCTTATCGATGCCCGTTTTGACGCTAAAAGATGACACTCGTTTATATTATAAAGATTGGGGCGTTGGGCCCACCGTCGTATTCAGCCATGGTTGGCCACTAAGCGCTGATATGTGGGAAAACCAGATGATGTTTCTCGCCTCGGAGGGATTTCGCGTCGTGGCACACGATCGTCGCGGGTTTGGGCGTTCGGACCAGCCTTGGGAAGGCTACAACCACGACACATTTTCAGAAGATCTCTCAGAGTTGATCGTAGCGCTGGATTTGAGCGACGTCACTCTCGTCGGTTACGCCATGGGTGGTGGGGAAATTGCCCGTTACGTCGGTCGACACGGTACGTCCCGTGTTGCCCGCATGGTGCTCATCGGCGCAACGACACCAAAACTTGCATGGAGCGCTGACTACCCGAACGGCGTACCAGAATCTGTTTTTGATGGCGTGCGCGCTGGGTTAAAGGCCGATCGCGCTGAATTCCTTCGTGGATTTTCACGACTCTTTTTCGGCGCTGACCGTGATGGAGCAGAGGTTTCGGAGGGAAGCATGATGCAACTGCACCAAATTGCTATGCAGTCGTCGCTCAAGGCCACCCATGACTCGATAACCGCGTGCGCCGTGTCTGATTACCGAGGAGATCTTAGCGGCATCGACATTCCGGTTCTCATAATCCACGGCGAGGACGACGCCTTTGTGCCGCTTGAATCAACGGCCCGCCAAGCGGCCACGTTGATCCCGGCCGCAATATTCAAAGTCTATGAAGACGCGCCCCATGGGCTCTTGTTCACGCACAAGGAGCGCCTCAACAATGATCTCTTGGCTTTTCTGCGGCAATAGCATTGACAGGAATTTAAAATGACTGACAAGAGCATCATTGCGGCTATGCCAATTGGCGTTCTTCAACTCGACATGAGAAACGCCTGGCCGATAGTCGAAGCGCTACCCGATTTTGGCAAAGCTTCCTCGACACATATTCTGGAACAACACTCAGTATGTGCGCTTGCGAATGCGAGTATAATCCAGTCGTCAAATGCGGCGGCGTTCTCGCTCACAGGACACGAGCCACATGACCAAGCGTTGCCAATCGCAGCCATCCTCCACGCCGGAAGCCATCGAAGATTTGCTGAGGTACTTTGGAGCGTTATGAATGGATGCAGCGAAGTCTCTTTTGACGTCGTCTTACTGCACAAATCCGGAGAAGAAATTCACGCGCTCGCCAATCTCTGGAGATTGCCAGGGCTGAGATGGACGGGGAGTGTTTATCTCAGTTTAACGAATATCACACGAAGAGTTACCAGCGAAGTATCGAAGGAACATCTCCAACACGAGCTTGCGCACGCCGCACGGATGTCACTTTTAGGAGAAATGACGGCCTCGATTGCCCACGAGATCAACCAGCCGCTTTCATCCGTTGTGACCAATGCGGAAGCGGGCCTTCGATGGTTACAGCGGGATGTGCCTGATCTTATGGAAGTAACATCAATCCTCGAACGTATAGTGAAGAGCGGAAACCGCGCTGCCGATATCATCACCACGATGAAAACGATGGCACGGAACGGCAAGACACGCCGTTTACCGCTTCAGATAAATGACATTGTCGAAGAGGCTGTTCTCATTTTGCGCTCGGAAATTTCACGGGGTCAGGTCGCCTTGCGCCTCGAACTGACGGCTGATCTACCAACCGTTCCGATCGATCGGACGCAGATATTACAGGTGGTGGTCAATCTTGCGTTGAATGCCGCTCAGGCCATGGCCGACGGCCAAGCCTGGAATAGGACTTTAAAGATTCGTACGCGAAGGGACGAAGACAACTTTATCGCCCTCGAAGTTGAAGACAGCGGTCCCGGCGTAGACCCGGCAGTTAAAGAGCGTCTCTTCGATAGCTTTTACACCACAAAGGATTCCGGTGTCGGTATCGGCCTCTCGATTTGCCGCTCTATCGTTGAAGCCCATCGCGGAAGCATTGAATTGATTTCCGCGCCAAATCTCGGTGCCCGATTCACTGTCAGACTACCAGTGACCGACTCGGAAAATACGGAGCCCAATTTATGAATACCGCCCTCGTGAATATTATCGACGACAACGAGGACCTGCGTCTTTCGCTCGACAGCTTGTTTCGCTCTGTGGGCTTGCAAACGCGGATGTTCGGATCCGCAACCGACTTCTTGGCGTCCCCGAGAGATGAGTGCGTCAGCTGTTTGGTACTAGACGTGAGATTGCCCGGCCTTAGCGGATTGGACTTCCAAGATCAATTATCGAAAAGCGGGGTTTGTATTCCTGTCGTGCTGATGACCGGACACGGTGACATTCCAATGTCAGTTCGCGCAATGAAAGCCGGAGCAATTGACTTCCTCGTCAAGCCGTTTCGGGACCAAGATATGTTGGATGCGGTATCGGCGGCCCTCGCTTCGGATAAACACAGACGCGAGAATGGAAACGAACTGACGATAATTGCAAATCGCTACTCGGAACTTACTGAACGCGAAAAGCAGGTGATGGTTCTGGTCACCTCGGGTCTAATGAATAAACAAGTGGCCGGAAGGTTGTCATTGAGTGAAGTTACGGTGAAAATCCACAGAGGTTCCACGATGCGCAAGATGGAAGCTCGGACCATCGCGGATCTTGTTCGAATGGCGGATCTTCTCAAACTGCGCGAAACTAAAGAAGGCTAATCAAGACGTTCACCGAACACTTTCGAGAGATTCGCAATCAGCACATTTGTCGAGAATGGCTTCGCGAAAAATGACACGGCACCGGATTTCAGCGCTGTTTCTTCCAGGCCACGTTCCGGACGTCCGGTCATCAAAATTACAGGAAGCTCTGGAGCGATTGTCTTCAACCTACGCGTCAACTCCAACCCTGTGACAACAGGCATATGGATATCGCTGATAACGCAGGAGTAAGCGTCAAAGCTGCTGTTGCTCAGGAAATCGACGGCAGAGCTGAAGCACCTTGCCTGATATCCCAACGATCGCACAAGGCTGCTTAGCGCAGTTGGAAGATCAGGATCATCATCAACGATCCCGATCAGTTTCTGTTTTGGCATTGCGCCCTCCTAAGCGTACCTGACGTCTTTTGGAAGACTATGGTAGTGAACACGCATTCTTATTCAATCATCCATACGTATGTGCCGGGATTTTGGCAGCCACCAGCTCAGAAAGTTGGCGGTCCAATATACGATTTATTCGCACGACCGGCAGTCATGCATAGTAATCGGGGCGATCGGTACTAACCCGGTAACGCCGCCATGCACTGGGCGTCGAGTTCGTCACGCGACGAAATATCCGAGAAAGGTGCGCTTGGTCGGCAAGTCCGCAGTCGAGAGCGATCTCGCAAAGCGGTGAATCGCCCTCCAGCATCAGTTGTTTCGCATGCTCGACACGACACGAGATTATATAGTTGTGCGGCGATGTGCCGTAGCTGGCCTTGAAGGCAGCCGAGAAATAGCTGCTGCTAAGATTCGCCAACTGCGAGAGCTCTTCGATGGTTATCTGCCGCGAGATGTTCTGCTCGATGTGAATGTTCACTCGTTTCACCTGCCAGGGAGCCAAACCTCCTGCGACAACGCCACCCCGGGTTTTGTTCTCACCGCCGTCGCTAGGGCGAAGGAGGGTCGAAGCGCGCTCGATAAGATCTATCGCGCTTGCCTGGTCACTTTTCACGCAACTCGCTGCGTCCGACAACAGGCGCAAAATCTCGCCCGAGATATCAACCCTGCTCGTCGCCTCCGGAAACCGAGCTGACGAACGTTCAAGAATGGCTGCGCTGGTCGCCATGGGACATCTCCTGGAGTGTTGCAAGCATTTTCGCTAACTCCATTAGAGATGAGTGATGGCCCGGAATGAATTGTACTCTGATTACCTTTCCCCACACATGCGGCTTAGCGCGACATACCAAGGTATTAGCTGCGTACTTTTAAACAAAAAATAGCATTGTCTTTGACATCGAATTCGGAAGCGATCAGGGTAATTTCAAGGGGAACTAACGCGAAAACAAGCAGGAACACTCAATGGCTGCTCCGCAAAAGGTAGACGATTTCGGTTGTTCCCTGAACAAACTAGGCGGCGACCTTTCGATTGCTACCGGAAACCTCCAATTTCATCGGAAGTTATCGAGCGGGTCAGCTCTTGGTCGAATCGCGTTGGATGCAAGCGATCGGGGGTTTTTGATCGGACTCTCTCGAAAAGGTGGCCACAAGCGCCGCATTTTCAATGGGCACAGTGCTGTCGACCACCTGTTCGAGGAAAACTCAATCTACGTTAGAAATTTGGATGAGGACTACCGGGCGGACGTGAACGGCTCATTCGATTTTTTCCTTTTGGAAATATCACCGCCAGATCTCGAGCACATTGCGTTCAATGCAGACATGAAAAATATTCGGGGCTTGTCTCGAGCGGTTGCAAAACCCGATCCGATACTTGGCGGGCTGACGGGCGCTCTGTTCACGATAGCGCAGAATCCATTTGGCAGCGGGCTTTTGGTCGAGCAGATCTCGGCGGCCATCGGGATCCATGTGCTCCAAACCTACGGCGACGGAGCGTCCCCGGCTAGCACGGCGCGACGATATTTATCAGCGACGCAGGAGGCACTGGCGAAGGATTATTTGGTTTCGTGTCTTCCCGGCGAGCCTACAATAGATGAGGCGGCTGGTGTATGCGGCCTTTCCCGTTCTGCCTTCATTACGGCTTTTCAGGAGACAACCGGGCTAACTCCCCATCGTTGGCTTATAAATTACCGTATCGGCAAGGCAAAACTTTTGCTGTCGAGTTCGGTTTTGCATTTGAATGATGTCGCCCATGCGAGCGGTTTTGCGAGCATTACGCACCTAACCGAGATATTTACTAAGGAACACGGCGTGACACCGCTGGTTTTCAGGTCAATGACCCGCAGCTAGTGCCATGGCCTCGTGTCGTAGCTCGGGGCAACATAACCAGCATGCGCGTCAACATTTAAAGGTTTGGATAAACTTACTTTGGGATCTCGCAACGAAAGCTCAGACCGTGCTAAGTCGGTGCGGTGTCCATGTCGAAGTTCCAAGATGAAAAAATTTACTGTCGTCACAAAGCAAGTAATCGAAGCCAAGACCCCTGAGGAGGCTGCAATGCTGATGTATCAGGATCTGAACAACACGCCCGCGCCTCTTATGTTTTCGGTGACGGCCGAGGACGGGGCGACCACAAACGTGAAACTTGATCGCAAAGCGGTGGAAGTGTTTACCAACGAAGATCACACGGCCGACCCCTGAAACTGGTAGGCAACGCGACAATACGCGTTCAGCGGTTTTGATTCAACGCTTCAAGATGCAGCAGCAAGGCTGAATGATCGGCCTCGCCTCCTCCGTTCTTGACGAATTTTTCAAACAGCGATCGGACCAATTCCGTTGTTGGCAGCTCAAGTGCCAAACTCGACGAGGTGTCGCGAACGGTGTTGAGGTCCTTCAGCTGTAGCCGCGACAGTCCACCTGGAGTAAAGTCGCGGTCCACCATGCGTCCACCATGGATCTCCAAGATTCGGCTTTCCGCAAATCCGCCCCGGATGGCTTCGCGAAAAGCTTTGCGTGAACCGCCGCCAGCCTCTACGAGGATCATGGCTTCTGCGACTGCGGCAATGGTGATCGCGACGATTTGCTGATTGGCCATTTTGGCCAGCTGGCCTGATCCCGTCGGCCCCACATACGTCACTCGACCGAGTGGCGCAAACACACGCGATAGGCTGGCGATAACTGCCTTATCCCCGCCAGCCATAATTGCAAGCGCACCTGCCATCGCCCCCACAACACCGCCCGACACAGGTGCATCGATGTGCCCGATACCAAGTGCCTCCAGGGCGCGCGCGTGTTCAATCGCGGTGTCACGTGGGATAGAACTGGCATCGATCACCACGGTCGAAATGCTCAGTGCTTCTGCGACGCCCTGAGAAAACAGTAAATCAGTCACCGCTGGCCCATCGCTGAGCATTACGAACACGACGTCTGCCTCAGCGACTGCCTCCACCGGGCTTGTCGCAAACGCTGCACCGTACTCGACAAGGGCAAGTGCTTTCTCGGACGAGCGGTTCCAAGTTGTGACAGGGAAGCCCGCCGCCAGCAAACGCTTCGCCATTGGCGAGCCCATAAGCCCGGTTCCTAGAAAAGCGATACTTGTTTCCGCAGTCATCTTCTTCTCCTCAGAAACTGAGCTGAACCTTCATCGATCTGCTGCGATCTCCGGCAATTTCGAATGCCTTGACGACCTCTTCCAAGCCGTAAACACCTGTCAGCAGCGGCTTCAGATCGACGCGACGTTGGTTGATGAGATCCACTGCCAAGCCGAACTCCTCATGAAACCGGAAAGTGCCGCGCATCTCAATTTCCTTCGAGACAACCAGGTTTTGCGGGATAGACACATCCCCACCCAACCCCAGCTGCACGAGGATACCACGCGGTTTAAGGGTCTCAAGACCAGACCTCACCGCACGGTCATTGCCTGATGCTTCGAAATGCACATCGAAGTACCCCTTGTTGGCTGAGTAGGCTTGTAGATCGTCGGCGTGCGTTGAAACGTTGATGGCGCGGTCCGCACCTACGAGGCGAGCCTTTTCCAGGACCGCATCCATTACATCGGTGGCGACGATCTCGACTGCGCCATGGACGCGTGCGGCGATGATCGCAAGCGCTCCGATGGGGCCGCACCCTGTCACAAGTACCCGCTTGCCGATCAATGGACCAGCACGACTTACGGCATGCAGAGTGACGGCGAAGGGTTCTGCTAACGCCGCTTCATTGATAGATATGCCGTCGGCTACCCTATGGCACTGCCAGCTCTCGGCGACCAGCTGCTGTCGGAAAGCGCCCTGAATATGCGGCATTGGCATCGCGGAGCCGTAGAAGCGCATATTGAGGCATTGGTTCTGCTGCCTTTTCAGGCAATATTCGCAAGCATTGCACGGCCTACTGGGCGAGACCGCTACGCGGTCCCCGACAACCAGATCCGAAACGCCCTGCCCCAGCGATTTGATGGTCCCAGCCACTTCATGACCAAGGATCATAGGCTCACGGATGCGAATCGCGCCGAAGCCGCCGTGGTTGAAGTAGTGAAGATCGGAACCGCAGATCCCGCCTGCCTCAATGGAGACTTCGACCTGGCCGGGTCCGGGAACGTCCAGGGCGCGATCTTCGATCCTAAGATCAAGGGCGGCGTGTATGACGACAGCTTTCATGGCACAGTTCCTTAAACGACCTGAGTCAAAAGTGGCATACCTGAGAAGTGCGCGGCAAGATTGTCGCGCACCAACTGTCCCATCGCCTTGCGTGTCTCCACTGTACCGGAGCCATGATGCGGTTGAAGAACGACATTATCGAGGGCGGTGAACCTGGCGTCGATAGAAGGTTCGTTCAGGAATACATCCAGACCAGCTCCCCTTATGCGCTTGGCCTCCAGGGCGTCTAACAGAGCACCCTCATCCACGGTGGAGCCGCGGGAAATATTGATAAGGATCCCGTCTGGGCCCAGCGCATTCAAAACAGAGGTGTTTACTATTTTATTGGTACTTTCGCCGCCCGGTACTATTACCATCAGGAAGTCCGACCACTGGGCAAGCGTGAGCAGTTCGGAAAAATAGCGGTGCAACAGTTCAGGCTTCGCAGTTCGGGTGAAATAACCGATGTCCAGATCGAAACCGCTAGCCCGCCGGGCAATCGCTTGCCCGATACTGCCCATACCGATGATCCCCAGTTTCTTTCCGGACACCCGCGTCACCAGAGGCATCGGAATCTTGCCCCAATTCCCTTCTCTCACGAGTCGCTCCCCGTACGGTATGCGCCGCGCGGTAGCCAGAAGCAGCCCGATCCCGAGATCAGCGACGTCGTCGTTGAGGACATCCGGCGTGTTGGTAACCCGGATTTCATTGGCGCGGGCGTAGCCCAAATCAATGGCATCGGTACCTACGCCATAGCACGAGACTATCCTGAGATTGGTAAGCCTTTCCATCAATGACCGGGATGCACCCAGGCCGCCATCGGTCGCGATGGCTTGAATGGTGTTCGCATGCGAAGCGACGAAGGCGTCGCGATCGTTGACCTCCCACAACTTGTGCACCGTGTAGTTCGCCTCAAGCTCGACCATATCCCATTGCGGATATGGGGCCAACAGTAGGATTTCTGGTTTTGTCATCTCGTCTCTCCTCTCGAGAATGCTAATTCTCCCAGACCTCTGAGGGCTAGGTCACAGATGATGTCCAACGGCTGGTCGATATCAATCGTGATCACACCGGGTTCGGCTGTCGGCACCTCAAGTGCGGCAAGCTGGCTGTCCAGCAGTGTGGGGGGCATGAAGTGGTCGCGGCGGGCGCTCATACGTTGCATGAGAACGGCTCTGCTTCCGTGTAGGGACACGATCGGCAGGATTCCATCCGCCGCCTGCCGAAGTCTTTCGCGATAAACTAGCTTCAGTGCCGAACATGAAATGACCACGCCCAAGTCTAGGCCATTCGAGAGTACGTTACCTATGGCATCAAGCCAAGGCCAGCGATCCTCATCACCGAGCGCGATACCTCGTGCCATCTTGTCGACATTGGCTGCCGGGTGCAGGTTGTCGCCTTCCACGAAAGTAAACCCGAGGCTGATCGAAAGTCTTGCTGCAACCGAAGACTTACCGCATCCCGAAACACCCATAACCAGGATGGCGTGCCTCCGCCTTCGCGGATCACAGAGAGGTGGTGATGCCGCCATCAACATAGAGCGTGTGTCCATTTACAAAAGAGGAAGCGCTGCCCGACAAAAACACGGCCGCGCCTACAAGTTCCGCGACCTTGCCCCATCGTCCGGCTGGTGTCCGCTTTTCCAACCAGCTGGAAAAGTCGGGATCGTCGACCAATGCCTGATTCAGCGGCGTCTCGAAATATCCCGGCGCGATGGCATTGATTTGTAGCCCATACTTGGCCCAGTCGGCGCACATGCCGCGCGTCAGGTTCTTGACTGCCCCTTTGGTCGCCGTGTACGGCGCGATCCCCGGACGGGCGAGTTCGCTTTGCACTGAAGCAATATTGATCATCTTGCCGCGACCGCGGCTGATCATTGCCTTCGCCACCGCTTGGCCAACGTAAAAAACACTGGAAATATTGGTCGAAAGCAGCTGTTCCCAGCGTTCGGCGGGAAAATCCTCGAGCGGGGCGCGGAATTGCATGCCTGCGTTATTGACAAGAATATCGATTGGACCGATATCGCGCTCGATCGCTTCGACGCCCTGTTTTACGTCTGCTGCGACCGTGACGTCGAAAGGAGCTGTGGAAACAATAGCCCCGTCGTTCCTAACTTGACGAGCAGTCTGCTCGAGTTTCATCTCGTCCCGGCCGTTCAGCACGATTTCCGCGCCATACTTTGCCAAGCCCGCCGCCAGCGCGAGACCGATGCCTTGCGATGAACCCGTTACAAGGGCGCGCTTACCGGAGAGATCGAACAATGACGAGGTCATTAAAAGGCCTCCAGATCGTATACCACCGCCTCTGTCACGCGATGATAAACTTTGCCCTCAAACATTTCGAGAAGGTGTTTGGTTTGATCGCGTGACTGAAAACGAGCATCACAAGCCATTGCCTGTTCAAGCGCGTTGGTATCCGGATAGGTGATCGCAAGCAAAAGCGGCATTTGCGGCGCGCCCTCGTCGCGTTCCAGTTCACGCGACACGACTACTTTGGTAGCACCGTCAAACTTCGTCCATAGTGGCGTAAGCACCTCCCGAACGAACTGTAAGAACTCCTTTTCCTTTCCATCCCTAATGGACCCGACAAATTCAGCGTATCTGATAAGCATCGTTCTCTCTCCCTTTCTAAGCCCTTGGACCATCATAGAACCGCATGAGCGCGGCATTATCGGCAGCACCCAGACCTGCCGAGACGAGCAATCTATGGATCTCCATGCACAAACTGGTCATCGGCATGACGGTGCCTGTTTGTCGCGCAAGCGATTGAACGGCATCAAGGTCCTTGACCATATTGTCGATCCGCCCAGTCGGCGTGTAGTCGTTGCGCGCCATTTTACCCATGAACTCCTGCAGGATCGCGCTATCAGCCCGACCGCCGCTCAGCGCCGAAGGTATGCGCTGGGCATCGACCCCCGCGTCGATTGCAAGCTTAGTCGCTTCCGCAACTGCAACAAAATTCAGAGCGCAAAGCACCTGATTGATTAGTTTCGTTGTCTGACCCGAGCCGCTCGGTCCCATAAGCGTCAGATTTTCGCAAAGGTCGTCCAAGATTAGCTTGGCAGCCGCGAAATCGTTCTGATCGCCACCAGCCATGACCGTCAATTCGCCCTTAAATGCCTTGGGTGCGCCACCTGACAACGGTGCGTCGACCCATCTCAATCCAATTTCAGCCGCATCCCCGTGCAGTTTGCGGGTTGCGATCGGATCGACGGACGACATGTCGATAATGATGGTGCCGTTGACGGCCCCCTTGGCAACACCATTGGTACCGAACACCGCTTCGCGGACGATTGCCGCGTTATTAAGACTTAGGATAACCACCGCGGCCTGCGCCGCAGCGTCGCCAGCCGTCGCCGCGACGACAGCTCCCCTATCCGCCAGCTTGCCCGCCTTGTCTGGATCCAGATCGAAGACAACAAGTTTATGACCTTTGCCGAGAAGGCGGGTCCCGATCGCATTGCCCATGACCCCGCAACCGATCAGCGCGATTTTCTGTTTTTCCGACACAAGATTCCTCCCCCGCCAAGGCGGTGATCAACATACAAGGTGTTGAAACTCGTTTTTTAACCGACTTCGGATCGCAGGAACGAGGTGAGTTCCGGGGTCTTAGGGTTCGCGAAAAACTCGCTGGACGGGCCTTCTTCGTGGATGACGCCATCTTTCATGAAAATCGTGCGGTTCGCGACACGTCGGGCAAAACCCATCTCGTGGGTTACCAAAAGCATCGTCATACCCTGCCGGGCAAGATTCTCGATGACGGCAAGCACTTCGCCCGTCAACTCTGGATCAAGCGCTGATGTCACCTCGTCAAATAAAAGCACCTTGGGACGCATGGCCAGCGATCTGGCGATGGCGACGCGTTGCTGTTGGCCGCCGGACAGCATGTCTGGGTAGGCGTCGAAACGGTCTTTCAGTCCAACCATTTCCAGGCATCGCATCGCTTCCTCCCGAGCTGCCGCTTTTGATTCTCCCTTCACCTGGACAGGCGCGAGCATGATGTTTTCGCCCGCGGTCAGATGCGGAAATAGATTGTAACTTTGAAAAACGATTCCGACGTCGCGACGCAGTTCACGAAGTGCGGCGGGCTTACGAGACATCGGATGTCCGGCAACCGTGATCTCGCCACTATCGACCGTCTCCAAGCCGTTGAGACACCTCAGAAAGGTGCTCTTTCCCGAGCCGCTCCTCCCGATCAAGGCGACAACTTCACCGCCCTGAACTTCTAGGGATACCCCTTTTAAAACTTCGAGGGGCCCGAAACTTTTCCGGATATTATTTGCAACTACAACGGACATCTTCAAACCTCATCAATGATGACGCGGGGCAGCGTGCGAGCCCCGCGATCGCTGTAATTTAGAAGGAAGGCAGCTCAGGCATCGGGGTCTTCATCCACTTTTCGTAGATTTGGCCGAGTTCGCCGCTCTGCTTGTGAACGAAGAGTACCGTGTTGATCCAGTGTAGGAGATCGGGATCGTTACGACGAAGCCCGACGCCATAGAAACTCTGGAGATAGGTCAGTTTTTCTTCGAAATGGCTATCCGGATAACGCTGCTGCAGTTGAGCAGCGATGTAATTGACCGTTCCGATGGCATCCACCTGACCAGCCGCCAGTGCGTTCAGCGTCGTGCTGTCGTCGTCAAAACGGACAAGCTCCATCCCCTCGATTTTTGCAGCGGAGAGTATTTTCTCATGCGCGGTACCGCGCGGGACGCCAACGCGCTTTCCCTTGAGATCCGCAAGCGTTTTAATCTCTGTTCCCTGCGCTGCGATGATCACCGACTTGTGGCCGCCGTAAGGATTGGAGAAGGAAACAGAGAGCGCCCGCTCCGTGTAAATGCCAAAACTTGCGACCACGAAGTCGACCTTACCAGTCTGAAGCGATGGAATGCGGCTCTGACCCGTTACCGGAACCAGTTCCAGCTGAACGCCGAGATCTTTGGCAAGAAGCTTGGCGACATCGACATCCAGTCCGTCTGGCTGCATCTGCTCGTTGGTGATGCCAAACGGCGGAACAGACAGGTCGACACCGATCAAAACCTTCTTGCGAGCGATGATATCGTCCAGGGACGAGGCCGACGCAGCAGTGGCTCCAAGGGCAATGGCGACGCCGAGCAACGGCATCAATATGGATTTCAGGCGCATAGTTGTAGTCCTCTCAGTTTAGGGTTCCGGGTTGGGTGAAACGACCTTCTTTGTGTCGTTGCGGGCTTAAGCCTGCATCCCGCGCCTGGCTGAACGATGTTCGAGCCAGAGGCTGATCTGTGTCAGCGGGAAACAGATGACGAAGTACAGGAATGCGACGGCCATAAATGCCTTGAGTGGTTGGAAGGTGGCATTGCTGGTCAGCTGTCCGGCGCGAGTGATTTCGATGAAGCCGATGATTGACGCGATCGAAGTCTGCTTGATGATCTGTACCAGAAAGCCGACGGTCGATGGGAGCGCCAAACGAATGGCCTGCGGTGCGATCACGAAGCGCAGTGTTTTCATTGGCGTCATCGCCAAGGCATCAGCGCTCTCCCACTGTGTCTTGGGAATTGCACGCAGCGCGCTTTCCCAAATCGCACCGAGGAACGCACTCGAGTTCAATGTTAATGCCACCGACGCCGCGACGATTGCGGCAATGTCAAAACCTGCAAGTGACGGCGCGTAGTAGCAAATGAACATGAGGATCAGAAGCGGAAGACCCTGGACCGTTTGCATATAGGCAGACGTCAGCGTTCTCAGGAATGAGTTCGACGAAATCCTGAGAAGTGCGAGGAGGATACCCATCACTCCACCGCCTACGAAAGCTATGACTGTCAGAGTGAGTGTCCACTGAAGCGCATAGACGATGAAGAGAAACTCGTTCGTGCCGAAGGGGCGCATTTCAGATCCTCCGAAGAAGTTTGTGGCGAGAGCGGCGGAAGATCATCAACCCGGCGACGTTTAGCACTGCACGGAAGACGAAGTTCAGTGTGACGTAAGCCGCTGCGATCACCAGATAGACCTCCATCGTCCTGAACGTCTCCGAGCTGGCGACCATCGCCGCGCCCGTCAGGTCCTCGACCCCAATTGCCGAAACGAGGCTAGTCGAAAGCATGAGCAGCACGCATTGCGAAACGACTGGCGTGAAGACCTTTTCAAGGGCTGGTGGCAATACAACGCAACGCAGGGTCTGGAAGTATGAAAGACCAAGGCTCTCAGCGGCCTCGAATTGACTTCGGTGTGTTGACTGGATTCCGCCGCGAACGATTTCCGCGATGTACCCGCCGTTGTTAAGCACCAGTGCAATGAGAACCGATGTGAAAGGTGACATCCGAACACCGATACTCGGCAACCCGAAAAAGATGACGAATATCTGGACCAAGAGTGGCGTGTTGCGCATCGCCTCCACGTAACACCTAACTATCCACCTGAGTGTTCTGGATGGCGACGTGGAGGCGACGGCACAAATTGTACCGAGCGCGAAACCACCGAAAATGCCCACGAACGACAGGAGCATCGTCAGCCACAGCCCGCTTACAAACTGCGGGAGATAGGCCGCAAGCGGGCCAAATTGGAATGTATACTCCATGCTGTCCTCGACCTTCGTGAGCTAGATCGGTTACTCAGCGCCGAGAGGGCGCACGCGAATATTCTTGCCTGCAAAGGCGATCGTATCAGGATGGCAGAGATCGAGAGCGGCTGCGACGTGCCACCAGGTATGGTCGGCCTGCCGGATTATGAAGCACTCGGTGCTGTGTCCGATATGGCTGAATTCCATCGCATGCCCCATGCAGATGTGACCGATTTCATCGGGCAGCCCCACCGACAGGCAGACGTGCGCTCCATAGGCGGAATGCCTGTAGGTCGGATCGCCGTAGCGATCGGCACGTTCCGCGGATCGCTTAAGCAGCACCGGGTCGAATTCCCAGGTCTTGCCGATGTCGTGGCAAAGGCCGCCTGCGAGAATGATGTCGCGATCCACCTTCGCCTCTGGATAGGTGGCCTTGAATTCATCGTAGATGGCCAGAGCCAGACGGGTGACACCGCGCAGGTGCGCATCCTGCCTACCGCGGCGCAATGAGAAGATGTTTGGGCTGCCTTCGCCAGAAATGTCGGTGACCCGGTCAAAGGAAGAGCGCTCCAGCGCGAACACCCACGCATCGATGACCTTTTCGCGCAACTGATCAGACTGGATATCGGCGATCTCTGGCAGATCCTCAACAATATGCTCACGGGAAATCGTTTTGTACATTTCTTCAACACCCATTACGTTTGCTTATTTTCAGAGCATATGAGTGATTGATATCAAGATCCAATCGAGATATTGGGAGTTATCAATAGAAAAATTCTATGTGACATCATGGCTCTCAGCTTTTCCGCCGTTGAATCATATTACTGGGTCGCCCAACTCCGGAGCTTCAATGCCGCTGCGGAGAGGCTGAACGTCACGCAACCAACCATTTCCTACCGTATCAAGGAGTTGGAGGAGCAGCTTGGCGTTTCCCTCTTCATTCGGCAGAAAAAACAACTCGTCCTCACCAGCGAAGGCGAAGCGCTCAAACAATATGCCGAGGCAATGATCGGTATTGCGCGCGACATCGAATCCAATATCAAAACGCGAAACACCAGGCTCCCGACGCTCAGAGTTGGCGTCATGGACAGCTTCGCACAGGTGGGACTACCAGCCCTGCTGGAGGAACTGGACGGCCGTTTTTCAGGGACGAGAATTGCTGCTACGGTCGACACCAGTCACAGCTTGGCAAACTATCTCTCAGAGGGCGTTCTGGACATTGCGGTGCTGTCGACGCCGCCCCATCACGACAACGTCTCTTTGGAATTGCTTGGACGTCAAAGTGTGGAATGGGTGGCCAGTCCAAAACTAGGGATGGCTAGAGAGTACGTGTCGGACGCGGACCTATTGGCCCAGCGAATATTTTCGACGCCCGCACCATCCAATCTCCACACTCTCACCACAACCGCGCTTGGCGGAAACAGCAGCCTTGGCCTCACCCTGAACTCGTGCAACAGCATCGCAGCGATCCTCAACCTGGTTGAGGCAGGCACCGGAATCAGCATTCTCCCTTCAAGGTTTGTACACGCGCAAATCAGGCGAGGAACGCTCCATGTTCTCAAAACCCAGTCGAGACTGCCGATGCAGGACGTGTTCATCGGCTCGAACAAAGGAGCGGTCGTGCGGGCTCTTCCCCAGGTCATCCAGATGATCCGCAAGATCAGTGTCGATGTCGCATTTTGTGGATAAAATGACCTAATGCAAAAAATCATTCGCAACCGACGCATCGACTACTCACCGAAATAATCGCTGCTCCACCCACCTTTGCTAGTTACGGAAGCCGTCGTGAATTCGGGTTTCCGGATGAATGGCTGGCAGGATCATTTTTTTCCGCATCGTATTCTTGGTAGAACAGCGGGGCGGCAGGATCGGCCGAATTGAAAACATGGATGCGGTATTCGTGAGATCCCTCGACAACGGTGTATGGACCAATCCGCATGATCAGAAGACATGTTTCTCGCCTATTTTTCCCCGCCAGTTGAACCCCGGTCATGGTGTGGACCGAATCCTTGGTTTCTTCGAACATCGCCGCGACATTCAGTATCGCGGCGGACGAAAGCGCGATCCCGTCACCTTTCCCTGTCTGCCAGACAAGGACATTCCTCGCAAACGTGATGCCAGCTTGAACGAAACGTCAGGTGACTTCGCTCTTACTACTTTCCGCAGCTCCTGACCTATTTGGGAAAATACGATGTCACCCACACGATCCATCTCAAGCGGCATATTCAAAAAGGTCTGGCAGTTCGCGGTGCAACTCGATGAAAACAGCGACGGCGACAAATAGTCGAGTAGACCGCAGAACTACGGTCCTGGAAGACCAAGTTCTCGCAATATCCAAAGCTTTACGGGCTAAATAATGTACCTCAGGATCGGGAAGCGAGACTTGTGCCGCTCGTACCAAAACATTTCAGAGTGGTATAGAATCGTCCTCTGAATTATCGTCTCGGTCATCCTTATCTTTCGCTTTTTCAGGCCGTATCAAGTCGTCCAAGTCATCGAGCATATCGTAGTCCTGATAATAATTGTCGTTATCGTCATCGTCATCGTCTTTTTCATCCGAACCGTAGTCAGCGCCATAATCCTCAATGGCATAGTCGGGCTCATCATCATCCGCATCGGGTCCTTCGCCGTAAACATGGCGGTTACCGATGCTGGTAAGAATTGGCTTTGAAACCGACCCAGGAGACCTTTCAAACAAGGGCTTCAACTCCGCCCAGTGCTTCTCGAAGTAAAGACCCATGTCACGGGCGAACGCCGGGTGCGGCACCGAAAATATGCGCCGCTGCCCACCTCGTTTACTGGCATTGTAGGTGGCATGTTCGCCTACCGCCTCAATCGTAATCCCATATGTCGTTCCTGACGCGGAAAAATGATTCCAGAGATTTCCCGAAGTGAAAACAGGAGGAAGATTTCAGGAAGTAGACCTCGGTCCATGAAACGCTGCGCGTCAGGTGCTTCTTCCACTATTCAGTCCCCGTTGTCTCTGGATACACATTAACGTCGTTGTTAAACAATGCAGCAGATTATCCGACGAGACGCGCCGTTAAACTGAGCTGCCGTGTTTGCGCCAAACGTTAACTGGCCGTGATGGGCCTATCAACGCCCAACCCACAATTATACATTTCGAAAGACCCCGAGGGATGCTTTTTGCAGTGGTCGATCGCAAGTGAGGAAACAGGTTAGTCGCACCTGACCGCGTTGGTTCGGACATTCGACTAGCCTATTGCTGGACGCAAGCTGATGGAGATTACCCGCAATGGACCCGCACCCATTGCCGAGGACGGCGTCAAACGGATCAGCGAGTTGTACCGCATCGAGGCCGCACTACGGTGCCTCGAACCGCAGGTCCGTCTTGCTAGAAGGCAGCGGCGTTCAGCGCCATTGGTTGCCGACATACAGGCCTGCTTGCTTACGTTCTCAGTTGAGGTTTTCGCGGTTGCCCATTGGCCGCAGTGTCGTCACGCGCTATCCGACCTTATGCGGACATAGTCCAAAGCTGGACGATATCCGCAAACTAACATCAAGCAAAAACGATCTCTTCCGCCTGGATTTTGGCGCTATCGATTTCCATTGCAAGGCCGGGGCGGTCGGGAACCTCAATCATGCCATCGACAACCTCCAACGGATCAACCAAGAAATGCTGATGCACAGCGTTCCACTTTACCAGGTACTCTTGGTAAGGCGTGTGGATCGGTGACTGCACCGCGGAAAAATGTGCAGTGGCAAAGCTGGAGTGCCCGTGCGGGATGGTAATCAGATCATGGACGGTGGCATAGGCCGCGATCTTCAACGTCTCCGTCAGCCCCCCACACCAGTAGATGTCCGGTTGGATGACATCGAGCGCTTCTGAATCGATGAAGCGTTTAAAGCCCCAGCGGGTGTACTCGTGTTCAGCCCCCGATAGCGGAATGCGAATGCGCTCGCGGATCTTGCGGTAGCTGTCGATCCGGTCCGGCATGACGCATTCTTCCAGCCAGCGAGGCTTGTACTGCTCTATCCGGTCGGCGAGATCGACGACATAGCCGACATCCATCGCTTGCCAGCAGTCGAACATCAGGTCGTAGTCTTCCCCGACCGCTTCGCGCAGCGTGCGCACGAGTTCGACATTTTTCTTTATGCCTTCCGTGCCGCTCATCGGGCCGTGGCGGAAGAACCATTTTTGAGCGCGGTAGCCCATCTCCTTGTATTCAATGGCACGCTCGCGCACCCGGCCCGCGTCGAGAACAGCATATCCCAGCATTGATGCGTAGGCGGGAATCTTTGTCTGCGTTGGCCCTCCAAGCAGACGGTAGACGGGCTGGTTGAGCCACTTGCCCCGCAGATCCCAAAGGGCGCAATCGATCGCCGAAATCGCCAACATGGCATCGCCCTGTCGCCCATGCACCATAGAGCGATGCATCTGATCCCATAGACGCTCGCCTGCGATGGCGTCCTGGCCGACAAGCAGTCGGCGCAGGCTCTTGGCGATGATGAACGCCACCCCTTCCGGGATAGGTCCCGCAAGTCCGGTCACACCTTCGTCCGTATGGACCTCGACAAAATAGGTGATGATCTCGAAGCCATCGGCAGTCTGGACACCGCCCTCGAAATCGTTTCGGGAACGGTATTCAGGGTAGATATCGATGGGGCGAACGAGGCGCTCCTCCCAAAGATCGGCTGTTGTCGGCAATGTGCCCGCCAGTTTGCGAAGACGGATTTCCGTAATAAGCATTTATCGAACCTCGACTGCTGGATTTGGTTTGTCCCGCCCGTACAAGGCGGTGATCGTGGCGAGCACGGCGATCGACATGGCTGCCATTAGAGCCAGCCAATATAGGCCGCCGTTAAAGTTACCAGTCGCATCCCGAATGGTGCCGATGACCCAGGGGTTGATCACACTCGACAAATTACCAAGCGCATTGATCAACGCGATCCCGCCTGCTGCCGCAGCACCGCTCAGGATTGCGGTCGGCAGCCCCCAGAAGACAGGCATGGCACCAAATACGCCGAAGGCGGCCACGCAGAGGAACGCGAGCTTGATTGTTGGATCAGCGGCGGTCCCGGCACTTACCAGGCCGACAATCGAGATGGTCAAGGCAGCGTAGTTTGCCAGGCTGCGCTTGCCCGGCTTGTCCGCGAGCCTGCCAAGCAGCAGCATTCCGGCTATGCCAAACAGATATGGAATGGCGGCAACAAATCCCGTCTGCACCTGAGTGAGACCGAACTCCTTCAGAATCAGAGGAAGGAACGTGCTGACCGCACCGTTGAGATTGGTGAGACCGTAATACATCAGGCAGAACAGCAGCACCTGCGGTGTGAGCAGGGCTTTGAGAAGCTGTTTTCCATGACCGCTCGCCGTCAATGCCGCGCGTTCGCTCTCTTCCTTGGCGAGTTTGGCCACAAGCCAGTCACGCTCGGCAGTCTCCAGAAATGTTGCTTCGGACGGCCTGCTGGGAAGAATGAATGGAATGCAAATGGCAAGCAGGATCGCCGGGATGCCTTCCAAGAGGTACATCCATTGCCAGCCGTGCAGGCCCGCAACACCGTCCATCTGCAAAAGCAGGGTCGACACAGGAGTGCCGATCACCAGCGCGATTGGAATGCCCGCCATGAACATACTGATGATCCGGCCGCGGTACGCCGACGGATACCAAAGCGTCAGATAGAACACGACGCCGGGAAAGAACCCGGCTTCGGCCGCACCGAGTAATGCTCGCATCGCGTAGAGGCTGGAGGCGCTCCAGATTAGCGCATGAGCGCTCGAAAGCAGTCCCCAGGTCAGCATGATCCGGGCGATCCACCAGCGCGCGCCAAAACGCTGTAGAGCCAGATTGGAGGGAATTTCCAGCAGGACGTAAGGCACGAAAAACACGCCCGCGGCAAAACCGAAGGCAGCTGTCGACAGACCCAGATCCTGGTTCATCGTCAGTGCTGCGACGCCGACATTGGCGCGATCCAGAATTGCTATGAAATATGCGAAAATCAAAATTGGCAGCAAACGCCACGTAAGCTTGCGAATAACAACTTGTTCGGAAACAGCCACGCTCTCCTCCTTGAGATCCATTGCTTGGGTATCCCCCGGGCCTCCCCCGCGGGGTTTCCGGTATCGCGAAGATCCCGGAAACGTTTCCGGGATTGCCATGCGCTGACACTGATGTCAAGTAACGCCATCTGACGACGACGATTGTGAGCCATGAAGAAGCCATCAAACTTCGGGATTCGCGAACTGGCCGCACATCTCGGGATGGCGATCAGCACGGTATCGCGGGCAATGAACAACAGCAGCGAAGTCAGCGCCGAAACCCGGGAAAAAATCCTCGACGCGGCAGAGCGCCTTGGCTACCGCCCGAACCAGTCCGGCCGGAGCCTGCGAAGCGGCTCGACCAATGCGGTCGCGCTTACGATGCGCACCGACACGGGCCGCTCGGTCGCAGGCGAAACTTTCTTCATGGCCCTAAGCGAGGGCCTGCAAAGCGTGCTTGCCGACGCCGGACTTGACCTCATCATCCTGCCTTGCGCTTCCGACCAGGATGAGAACAAATTTCTCTACCGCGCCGTCGACCGCAAGCTTGCAGATGGCTTCATCATCTCGAACGTTCAGCGCCTGGACCCCCGCATCACCTATCTCCAGAAGTGGCATGTCCCCTTCGTCTCTCTAGGCAGCAGCCAGACTGAGGGCGCTTACGCGGCCCTGGACCTGGATTTCGCGGGGGTTGCAGAGAGCGCTGTGCAACGGCTTGTCGAGCGTGGTCATCGGCGGATAGCACTTGGCCTGACGGCTCAGGAGACCAACAACAACTACGTCTTCCTCGAGGGTTTCCGCCGGGGTCTTGATCGAGCGGGCATAAAATTTGATGGCGCGCTTGTATTGCGGCTCGACGACAGGATCACAGGCGGGTACGAGCTTGGATCTGCGCTCCTGGCGATGAACGTGCGTCCGACCGCAGTCGTGCTAATCCAGGAGACTATGGCGATGGGGCTCTATCAGCGCCTGGGCGAAGCTGGACTAAAGACTGGCCGTGACCTTGCCGTTATCGGATTCCGCGAAAACCCGGTGTGTCGCTATTTAGAACCGCCTCTGACATGCTTTCAAATCGACCTGAAACGTTATGGCGCTCGATTGGGCGATATGATCATTGCCGAATTGAAGCAAGCAGCGTGCGGGGAATTTCGTTCTGCATCAACGCGAGACGTCTGGCCCATGAAGCTCGCGCCGGGAGAGAGCGACCCGACCCAACCATCAGAGTAAAGTAGATTCGATAATGCGAAATTTTGGGCTGGCATCAAATGCGCCTATGCTGCGCGCGTCACCCCGGCTGGAGGTATAGAATGCATAAATTCACTGTCACCACGTCCCAAATTATAGAGGCAGACACCGCTGAAGAAGCCGCCCTACTCATGTATCAGGAGCTCAACAACAGACCATCGCCCCTCATATTTTCAACTGTCGATGAGAATGGAGCGGCTACCGATTTGACGCTAAATCGCCAAGCGGCGGATGCATTCGCAAATGATGACCACACGGCCGACCCAGGGAACTGGTAGACCGACCAAATTGCGACCCTACCAATTGGCCGCTCGGAGCCTTAAGGGTCGCCTGCTTGCTGAATTGGGCGAAAGCTCGCATTCACCCCCCAGATCGTAGAGAAATATCCTACAAATTTTATAGAGATTGGAACGGGAAAGCTCGTTGCCGCTGTCGAACCCGCTATCGTTGAGAGAAATCACGACGAAAGGTTTCCCGATGCTGCTGACTTTCTCTCGCCAAAAACTGGCGTCGACCTTCGCAATTTTGACCAGCTTAGCGCTGGCGAGCGTTGGTCAAGCGCAGTCATTGCCTAAGGACGTGCCCGCAGGCACCGCGCTGGTGGTTGCCGACCAGAACGAAGCCCTCCAGACCTTGATGAAGGCTTCTGGTGAACATGATCGCCTGGCGTCGAAAGCGACCTACGCGAACTTCCTTGGAGGCCCCGCGATCCTGGAAGCATTCCGAGCCGGAGCGCTCGACCTTGCAACCGTTGGAAACGTTCCGCCGATCCAGGCGCAGGCAGCTGGCGAATTGATTCCAGTGGTCGCGGCCGTCGCCACCCCGGAGACTGATTACACATTTGCCGTCCGTCCCGGACTGTCCATCAACAAGCTCGAGGAACTGAAGGGCAAGAAGATCGCCTATGCGGAGGGAAGCGGACGCCAAGCCTTTGTGCTCAACGCGTTGAAGCTGGCAGGCCTCAAACGCGACGACGCTGAACTGATCCCGCTTCGTGTTGCCGACTTCCCGGACGCAATCAGGTCCGGCCAGGTCGATGTCGCGCCGCTCAATGAGCCTCACCTCTCGCGCTATCTCCGGGACTACGCCGACAAGAAGGCGAGTGCCATTCCCAAGTCAGAGCACGGCCGCCTCCCCCGCGCCGTAAGCTATCTGTACGCAAGCGGCAAGTCGCTGGAGAATCCAGCCAAAGCTGCCGCCATCCTCGATTTCGTCGGCAAATGGATCGTTGCCAAGCAGTGGTCTTATAGCAATTCAGATGCCTGGGTCGACGCGTACTACGTCAAGGGCCAGAAGTTGTCGGCGGCCCAGGGTCGAGCGATCGTAGACAGCGAGGGTAAGCCATCGTTTCCATCGCTCTCAAGCTTGATCCCGTATCAGCAGGGTCTGGTCGACGTCATCTATGAAGCTGGTGATCTTCCCAAGAAGCTCGACGCCAAGGCGGAGTTCGACGTGCGCTTTGACGAAGTAATTGCTGCCGCCCAGCGCACCAACTGAGATCGGGGAGCCTCATGGTCACTTTCGATGGTAGCACTCATCAGCCTGCCAAGGCTTGGCCAGTCGTCGGTTGCGACATTGTTCGCATCAGCTCGTCCTCGGCGACGAAGCGGCGTCGCTCAAAGCTGACACCGGGCAGACTCGGCACAGGCGGGGCGCTCTTTGGCCCAATCTGTCTACTGATCATCTGGGAGCTGGCGTCGCAAACCGGGCTGCTGTCTCCCCGTTTGCTCGCGGCACCATCGACGGCACTCGTTACCGGATGGGATATGATCCTTGACGGCACCCTCGGAAAGCACTTCCTCGCTTCCGCTATTCGAGCATATTCAGGACTGGCCCTGGGTCTCGTGCTGGGGCTGCTGCTGGCCCTGATATCGGGGCTGACGCGGATCGGCGAAGCCTCGATCGACGGGATTGTACAAATCAAACGCGCGATCCCGACGCTTGCGCTCATCCCGCTGGCGATCCTGTGGCTCGGAATTGGCGAAGCCCTCAAGATCGTCATCATCACCCTTAGCGTGATGATCCCGATCTACATCAACACGCATGCTTCGCTGAAGGGCATCGACATGCGGTTTGTCGAACTTGCCCGCACTGTCAAACTCAGCCGCAAGGACTTCATCAGGCGTGTCGCGCTGCCTGGTGCAATGCCGGGGTTCTTCACGGGATTGAGGCTTGCCGTCACCACCTGCTGGACAGCACTTGTCGTCCTTGAGCAGATCAATACGACGCAAGGCATCGGCTACCTCATGAACCGCGCCCGGGACTACGGCCAGACAGACATAATCGTCGTCGGCCTGGTGGTTTACGCCGCACTCGGACTGGCTTCAGACGGCGTTGTCAGACTGGTTGAGCGTCGCGCGCTCTCATACAGAAGGGTGATCGGTTCGTGAGCATAGTCCAGTTTTCAAGACCTCTTCCAAGTGTGCCGGAACCGACCAGACAACTAACTGCGGTCAGGCTCGAAAATCTCAGCCGCGGCTTTGCAGGCAGGGTTGTTCTAAATGGCATATCCCTCGATATCGCTGAAGGCCAGTTCGTCGCACTGATTGGGCGCAGCGGGTGCGGAAAGAGCACCCTGCTGCGGGCATTAGCTGACCTCGATGATGATGCCGAGATCGGTGGCGATCTCATCATTCCGGAAAACTCATCCGTGCTGTTCCAGGATGCGCGCTTGCTTCCATGGGAGCGTGTGGTCGACAACGTCGGCATCGGCCTCAACCTGCCGGAAAAGGAGCGCCGCGAAAGAAGCCTCAAAGCCCTCCGCGACGTTGGCTTGGCTGAACGCGGCAAAGCCTGGCCCGCGACACTTTCGGGCGGCGAAGCCCAGCGCGTTGCCCTCGCGAGGTCGCTGGTTAGAAAGCCAGCGCTTCTTTTGGCGGACGAGCCGTTCGGCGCGCTTGATGCACTCACCCGTCTCCGAATGCATGACCTGCTGTTCACGCTTGTCAGGGAACATCGTCCTACAGTGCTGCTGGTAACCCATGACGTTGAAGAAGCGCTCGTCCTTGCGGATCGCGTCCTCGTTATGGAGGAAGGCCGGATCACGCACGACATCGACGTCAAGCTTAGCCACCCACGTCGCAAATCTGATCCCATTTTCGAAGACATGCGCCACGAGCTGCTGAAAGCTCTAGGCGTGGATCAGTCTGTCTGAAGACAAGGAGAGCCATCATGGCCCGTCAACTGCATTTCAATCTGTTCGTTCACGGCCGAGGTCATCATGAGACAGCCTGGCGTCACGCGGACTCCTCCCCGCTTCCCTTGACCGACATCGCCTACTACGAGGAGTTGGCCCGAAAGGCGGAGGCCGCGCGCTTCGACGCGATTTTCCTGGCCGACGCCCTTGCGGTGGGTGACGGGATCGGCCATGCGGCTGGTGGCGGGCTGGAGCCGATTACGCTTTTGGCGGCTCTGTCGCGCACCACCAGTAAACTCGGGCTCATCGCAACCGCATCGACGACGTACACAGAGCCCTTCAACCTCGCTCGGCAATTCTCTTCACTCGATCACATCAGCAATGGTCGCGTCGGCTGGAATATCGTCACAAGCTGGGTCACAGGGGCCGGACCGAACTTCGGCTACGATCAGCAGATCGAACATGCGGATCGCTATGAGCGGGCTTTCGAATTTGTCGATGTCGTCGGCAAACTTTGGGACAGCTGGGATGACGGGGCCGTCGTCGATGATCGTGCCTCAGGCATTTACGCTGATACGGCTAAATTGCGCCGGATCGATCATCGCGGAAAGCACTATAACGTTCGCGGCCCACTGAATATCCCACGATCCCCACAGGGGCGGCCTGTCTTTATCCAGGCGGGGTCATCTGACACGGGCCGACGCTTCGCCGCGACGCATGCCGAGGCTGTGTTTACGGCTCACCTTGAGAAATCGGCGGCGGCAGCCTTTTACAAGGACCTCAAAGGGCGTGCTCTGGCGCTCGGCAGGAGCTCGGATCAGATTGTCATCCTCCCCGGCATCAGCGCAACCATCGGTTCGACGGAGGCGGAGGCCAAAAGAATTGATCGCGAGCTAAACGAGTTGTCCGAGCCTTCGGTTGGGCTGTCGAGGCTTCAGAACCGCTTCGGCGGCTATGACTTCTCTCACCTGCCGCTGGATGGCATCCTTTCCATTGATGACTTCCCGGATCCAAAGACCGTGCAGGCAGCCCAAAGCCGCGCGGAAAGTATTGTTGCCCTGGTAGGCCGCGAACGCCCCACACTTCGGTCCCTCCTCTACAGCCTGGCGGGCGCTAGGGGTCACTTCTCCACCGTCGGCACGCCGGGTCAGGTTGCCCAGATTATTGAGGACTGGTTCCAATCCGGGGCTGCCGACGGTTTCAATGTGATGCCGCCGATCCTCCCGACGCAGCTAGACATCTTTGTCGCCGAGGTTCTTCCCATCCTCAGGGCCAAGGGACTGTTCCGCAAGGAGTACGAGGGCTCCACGCTCCGAGACCATCTCGGGCTTGAGCGTCCGGAGAGCCAGTTTTTCGGCGGAGCGGTGCCGGAGTTGGAGCGGGCTTCGTAAGTCTGGCCGTGCGACGGATTTGGTCGGCTCGGCATCACCTTTTCCCAATTTGCCAGACAAGGTAAGGAGCGCCAATCATGGCTGCAAACAGTCCAAGCGGCAGCTCATACGGAAATGTCGCAGTTCTTGCGCCAATATCTGCGAGCGCCATCAAAAGGCTGCCCAGCAGAAAAGAGCCCACCAAATGATCACGCGCGGTCACGAACCCCGCTCGCAATGCGATGTGTGGAGCTATCAGCCCGACGAAGCTCAATGGGCCCACCAGCAGGGAGGCAGTTCCCGTGGCCACACCACATAACACAAGGATGAGTATCCTACTTTTCCGCACAGGAAGACCCAGCGCGTCGGACAAAGGCTGACCGAGTGGGAGGATCGTAAGCCATCGACTGAACAACATCCCCATGGCTAAAACGGTAAGCGACAGGAGAAATAGGAAAACAGCCGTCCCCGGTGTCGCGGCCGAGGCCGACCCGCCAATCCATGCAAGGATCTGCCACGCCCTCTGGTCGCCGATGGAAATGAGTCCCGCCAGGACCGCCGAGCTTAGCGAACCTATGGCAATGCCTGCGAGCAGCAATTTTTCCGGCGGAAGGTGGCGGCGACTTGCGAACGCCAGGACAACTGACATTGCCACGAGCCCGCCGATCGCAGCTCCGACCATCAGCTGGACTGGCCCGGCCGTGCCGAGAAAAGTGACGACCACAGCAAAGCCCAGCCCGGCCCCGCCGCTGACCCCGATAACTTCGGGGCTTGCCATGGCGTTCCCCGTCAGCCGCTGCAGCAAAGCGCCGGACAGCGCAAGCAACCCGCCTGCCCCCGCCGCCGCAAGGAAACGTGGCCACCGGAGGGGGGCAAGATCGAGTGCTCCTTCCATCCCCAAGAACGACCAGCCGTCCCCCTTGCTGCCAACGAAGAATGCCAAAACCACGATTGCCGGAATGCAAGCCAGTAGGACGGCTGTTCCGCGGCCCAACCGGATCCTACTTGCACGCACCACGGACGGTGTCTGCGCGCGCTCGGCACGCATCCGGGGAAGAAGCCACAGTAGGAGTGGCCCGCCCACGAGTGCCGTGATTGCTCCAGTCGGAAAGCTCTCTCCGGCGGCGTTCGAGAGATATTGCACACCGCCGTCACAGAGCCAGAGTATTTGTGCGCCCGCTATCGGCGACAGAGCGAGGACGGCAGCGGGTTTGCGAACCCCAAGACCTCTTATAAACGCGGGGGCGGCGAGGCCGACGAAGCTTATCAAACCCACATGAGCTGCCACGACGCCCGCGAGCGAAGTCGCAATAATCGCAATGCCAATCCTGACACCTCTGAGATTCACGCCAAGCGATCTTGCAGTGGCGTCCCCCATTCCGAGTAAAAGAAGAGGCCGCACCAAGAGTGGTGTCAGCATCGCCGCGAAGATGAACACGAGAAGAAGGGTCTTGGAACTCGACCAGTCCTGTTGGCTGAGCGAGCCGCCGTTCCAGGTCACCAGGGACATGAGATACTCGCCTTGCGCCAAGGTAAGCGCAGCGGAAAACGCGGAGGCCGTCACCCCGACAAGTAGTCCCGAGACCACCATTGTCACTGGGTCAAAGGCGCTTCGCCATCCGAGTGCGAAAACCAGGGCAGCGGCAGTCCCCGCCCCGGCCATTGCCACAACGGTTCGGTTGCCGTCCAAGAATCCGGGATAAAACAGTGTGGCGATGACGATGGCGAGCTGGGCTCCGGCCGAGATTCCGAGCGTCGAAGGGTCAGCGATCGGATTGCGAAGCAGCTGTTGAAGCAGTGCGCCGGAGAGGCCGAGAGCGGCCCCGGCTAGGATTGCTATGGCAGCGCGAGGCAGCAAGCCATAGACGAATATGATCTCGTCCATCGATTTTGGCATCTGGCTCAGGAAAACGTGCGGCCAGTGTTGAATATCCACACGCAGTGAAGCGGCATGCACGAAGAGCAAGACAGCGAGAGCAAGGAGTGCAGCCGGAAAGATGACGATGCGGGTGTTCATCTACCGTCATCCGCTGCAAGCAATGCGTCCTGCAACAGGCGGGCGAACCTCATACCAGCCAGAACCCCGCCATACGGATTGATGTTATCCAGCATTGTCACGCGACCTTCTCGAACGGGCGGTAGCGAGTTCCAGATGACGCTGCTTCTCAAAGTGCTCCGAGCTTCCACTGGCACCTCGGAGATCACCACGAGATGCGCTTCCTTCTCGGCAGCCAGCTCTTCAATAGGGACTGGCGCTGCAAACGTGTAGCGTGAGCGGTCCTTCCAAGCATTCCGCAGACCAAGCCGGACAAGGATGTCTCCAAACATGCTGTCTGATCCGAAAATTCTGACATGTCTCGCATCGCCGATATTCACCAGGTAAAACGGTCTGACCGAAAAGCGTGCGAGCGCCTGCTTCATTTCGGCGAGGTCATGCGCAAATTCACCAAGCACGCGCGCCGCAATCTCCGGCCGCCCGAGGCGATCGCCAAGCATTTGAACCGCGGCTAGTGATTTTTCGACGGGCGGCTGACCCCTCACGTAAAACTCGAGCGAGATGACGGGCGCGATCAGTTCGAGTGATGCTTGATGGCGTGTGTAGAACGGGGATATCAATATCATTTCGGGTTTTAGTAGATGCAGCAATTCGAGATTTGGTGATCCGCGTAACCCAAGGTCGACCACGCTCCTGGGTATTGCGGGTTCCACTGCGTCCTTGCGGAACTGGATAAGCTCGCTCGCCGCAATCGGCATGACGCCAAGCGCAATTACAGTCTCCAGCATTGCCCAATCTATGGCGGCAATCCCCTCGCCGCTTTCTGCATTTGCATCCGCGCTCAGAAACGAAGCCACGACACCGAGAAGCAGCTCCCGCCTCCTCATGAGACCGTTGGATACCCCGGAACTGATGTCATCACCACGTATAGGTCAGTTTCCCCATGATTGTGCGGCCGTCGCCATAATAGCAGCCAAACGAGCTGCAGCTTGCGACGTAGTCCTTGTCCGCAATGTTTTGAACGTTCAGCGATGCCTTGTATCCGTTCTTACTGTAAGTCAGCGCGGCATCAAACAATGTCAGCCCGTCCATGCTAAATGTGTTGGCGCTGTTGCCGAACCGTTGGCCAGTGTATCTCACGCCACCGCCAAGACTGAATCCATCGAGAGCAGTACCCTCTTGGAACGTGTAGTTTGCCCATAGGCTTGCGGCGTTCTCCGGAACGTTCTCCACCCGCCTTCCGTTATCAACCCCTGCCCCGATCGTTGCGTCGGTGTAGGTGTAGGCCGCACGAAGATCCAAACCGTCGGTCAGGCTAACGACACCCTCGACCTCGACGCCGCGAACATGGACTTCCCCGATCTGCTCACTGATGCCGGGGGCGACAGTCCGCAGCACGTTTTTCTGTTTGAGATCGTAGACGGCGACGGCGAAAAACCCGTTCCAGCCTTCCGGCTGATACTTCACGCCAAGTTCGTACTGCTCCCCGGTGGTCGGCTTGAAGGTGGTGCCGCCGACCCCGGTTGTGACCACGGGCTCAAACGACGTGGCATAGCTCACATATGGCGCGATACCGCTGTCGAACATATAGCTGAGCCCGGCGCGTCCCGTCAGCTTGTGGTCATCACGGTCGAGCGATGGCGTCGCACCGCTGATATTATTGATCGACACGCCATCGCTGCTCGCCCAATCCTGCCGAAGACCGAGTGTCGCGCGCCAGTTTTCAATCGAGAGTTCGTCCTGCGCGTAAATGCCGACCTGCTCGAGTTGGCTCTTCACATGTGTATCGGTCGTCTTGGAGATAAGTGATATCGGGACACCGTACGCAGGCGAAAGCAGATCCAGCGGCGTGGCCTGATAGAAGCGGGTCGACGTGTCGTTGTCGAAATATCGATAATCGAGGCCAACCAGAAGCTTGTGATCGACCGCGCCAGTCTCAAAATCCGCCTCAATGTTATTGTCGATATTGAAAGTGTCGAGCTGCTCTTCCTGGAAGGTGGCATTGCGTCGGAGCGAGCGCCCGTCTGGCAAAAGACCGAGCGAAGACATGCCCAGTGACTGATAATCCCAGCTGAAGTCAGAGTACCTGACATTCTGATTGAATTTCAGGGAGTCGTTGAAACGGTGCTCCAATTCATAGCCGAGGTTAATCAGGGTACGGTCGGAATCATCGAACCCCTTGTCGCCGACGTAGAAGTCCCTTGGAAGACGATAGCTGGTGGCGTTCAGTGTGTATTGGGGAGGAAGGCCGGAAGGCGTGCTGGGATTGTCATGCTGAACACTGGTAAGGATTGTGAGTTTCGTATCCTCATCTGGTGCCCAGGTCAGTGCCGGAGCAATAAAGTAGCGATCATTGTCCAACTCATCGGTCTGTGCGCTAGCGGCTTTCGCAAGCCCTGTCAGGCGGTAGGCAAAATCGGAGTTCTCTCCCACTGGCCCACCAACGTCGAAGAATGTCCCGTAGGTATCAAAGCTTCCTACTTGAATGCCAACCTCATTGATCGGCTCGAATTGCGGCCTCTTGCTTATCTGGTTGATGATGCCGCCTGGATTGCCCTGGCCATACATAAGGGATGCTGGTCCGCGCAGGACCTCAACGCGTTCCAGGCCGTAGATTTCGACAGGAGGAGCTCCGGCCGTCCGCATCATCCTCAGCCCGTTCAGGAACTGCGCCTGACGTCCGTCAAAGCCACGGATCGTTGGCGAGTCAAATCGCGGGTCAGCGCCAAGCGGTTCGCCGACGACCCCGGGGGTATAATTCAGGACTTCTCCAAGCGTCTCGGCATCTTGAGCGTCGATTTGGTCGCGGGTGACAATAGATACCGACTGTTGCGTCTCGACCAGCGGCGTATCGGTCTTAGTCGCGCTGGCGCTGGTCTTCGCCACGTATCCCGTCACGGGAGCCCTCGGGTCTTCGACACCACTTCCCTGGACTACAATCGGCGCTAGCGTGGTGGTGGGCGCGCTTTGTGCATTTACGTTGGCAGGTACAACGAACGTGAACGGTGTTCCAAAAACACTGGCAAGGATAAGCTTGTAGAATGACTTCTGCACGATGCGCCCTCGCTCGTTGGCCGCTCACGGCTCAATCTATACTATTGAAGTCATCTTTTAGTTGCCAATGCCCAACCCGTCCAATAAGTGAGAATGGTTTTTTCATAGGCACAGCTTATGAAAACGAAGCGGACCGATTGACCGGGACAATCAGGCGTCATGATGGCATCAGGAATTCCTAAAACCACAAACTTTGAACTTCGGCATCTCCGGTATTTCATCGCCGTGGTCGAAGAGAAGAACTTTGAACGCGCTGCGAAAAGGCTGGGCATTGCTCAACCGGGCCTAAGCCAACAGATCATGAGTCTTGAAACGATCGTCGGCCATTCCCTGATAGACCGTTCCCGGCGAGCGGTAGCGCTAACTTTGACCGGACATCTGCTTTACGAGGAGGCACGGAAAGTCGTCGAGCAGGCTGACAACGCAATGCTCGCCTTGCGGCGCGTCGGACGGGATGAATCAGGAAGAATATCGATCGGCTACGTCGCGTCGGCAGCCTACTCTGGGATCCTCACTCGATCTCTCGCCACTTTCAGGTCAAACTACCCTGAGACGGATCTGCAGCTACTCGAAATGGAAATGCGCCAGCAGCTGACCAAGATCAAGGAAGGCGAACTGGACTTCGGCTATGTGCGCCCCCCGGCGGCTGTGGCTCCAGAACTTTCAATGTTCAATGTCTTGCGTGAACGCCTTGTCGTCGCTCTTCCGGACGGCCATCCGATGTCTTTACGTCCGTCACTGGATTTAGCCGATCTGGCGGACTTCACGTTCATAACGCCGCGCCAACCGCCAGACGTCGGCTTCCACGCCAATACGATAGCCGCTTGCGGGGATGCTGGTTATCATCCCAACATAGCTGCGACCGGACGCGACTTCACCACCATCATAAGCATGGTGGCAGTCGGGCTCGGGATTTCGCTTGTCCCGGAATCCCTACAGTGCATGAAAATGCCGGGCGTGCGTTACATTCCCGTCTCCAACTGCACGATAACCTCCGACCTGGCGATTGTGTACCGGAAATCAGAGACATCCTCTGTGGTGCGTGCGTTCATTGCACATCACAAATTACTGGCGCACAGCGCGTGCTGAGGCGATTGCACCAAGCCGTTATGGTGTTCGCGATGGGTATGGCACCGTGTTTGTGTAAGTAGTGTTGCCTGAGCCGCTCGCGCACGAGCCAAGCAGCACACCCGCTACAGCGAGTACCAAAATGGTCGAAAATACTGATCTCATCTCGAAAATCCTTCATTTTGACGGTCGGCTGCTCCGCTGCGCGGTTCACATAAGAACGGTACTCCCCAGGTACTGCACTTTCAAGGCCTCACTTTGAAGCCTGCCGCTCGAGGACAGAGGCTAGGTTCTTTGCATGTAAACGTCGTGCGCGACCTCGCAGAAACTGCCGACGTTCGAGCCTACGCCGACATTGGCCCCCGGTCGCAGCCGCGCGAATGGCCCAACGGTCGCACCGCTGCTTACATGCGCGTCTTCGATATGGGGAAACGCGTGGATAATCGCTCCGCTTTCGATGGTCTCACCCAGGCCGAACACAATATTGGTCCAATCAGCGCATCCTTACCGATGTTGGTATCGTAAGCTAGAAATATGGTTTCCGGCGCAATCATGGTGACGCCCGAAATCATCAGCTCGTGGCGGCGGCGCTTTTGCCAAAAACCTTCGAGAAGGGCCAGTTCCGCTCGAGTGTTACCCCCAACCGGTTCCTTTTAAGGCGCAACAACGGCCACCGCGCGGCCGCCGGACTTTTGCGCGATCTCGACCAGGTCGGTCAGATAATACTCACCCTTGGCGTTGGCATTTGCAATCTTCTCTAGATATTCCAGCGCCTTGAACCGTTGATTGCCATCAGGCCGCTATTGCACCAGGTGACGGCACGCTCGGCATCTGTTGCGTCCTTTTCCTCGCGAATGGCGATCAGCTCGCCGTCTTTTACCAGCAGTCTGCCGTATCCGGTCGGCTTGTCGGTGTTGAAGCCAATGACGACTATGTCGTTGCCTGCGGCCAATCCCTCGCGCGCTACGCGCAGCGCGCCGTTTGTGATGAGTGGCACGTCGCCATAAACTACAAGGATATCGTCATAGCCTCGGGCAATCGCTTCGCGCGCGGTTAGAACCGCGTGGCCTGTGCCCAGCCGTTCCTTCTGCAGCACGGTTTCGACTGACAGCCCGTCGACGCGGGCCGCAGCGGGAATATGCTCAAAACAAAACCCGCTTTTTGAGCTTAGTCACGTGAGGGGCTGAGTCTCATGTGGGAAAAGGCCGCCATCGCGGTCGGAGAAGCGTAGAGCCGGACAGGGTTACGTGCAAAATCGTTTCATGCACGAAATCGCGTTTAGTTTCTTTGGAAGGGTAAGCTCATGCTCCATAGTTCGATGCACCTACAACACGGATGACGAGCGTGCAGAATGTTCGATGGCATGTTTGGAAACTTACTGCTGGTGGGCCTCCACGGCAGTGACCCCCTACGTGGCGTCGGGGCGGGCTAAATACACCCCTACGGCTGGCCAGCTACCGTTTTTGTTCGCAAGCCCATCGCTACCCGGAGCTTTGTGTGAAGGGAAAAAGCTGTCTTATAATCGATGTTCAGCTTTTCGCGGAAGCGGATGACAGGGATATTTGCGTCTGCCTGTGTTTCCTCGAAAATGGCCATAAGAATAGTTCGATACGGAAGCTTCCTGCTCGCGAACAATGTGCCCGTTGTGGCCGAAAACTCACAGCGACAATCAGCCTGCGAACAGCGATAACGTCTGCGGCGGATGCTGTATGTGTCCTTGGAACTGCAACGAGGGCATTGTGGGTCTCCGCCGTTACTCCGCCATCGCAAGTCACAGAACACCTGCAGAGCTTCGTCTTCAGAGAGACCGTCGATCCAGGCCCGATCCAGGTCGCCTAGCGGGGAATGAAATTGGCAGTTTGTCAGGAATCGGTTTGCTGGATAGTACGCGGAATGTTGATCAAATTGATCGTCGGCATTCTTTTGCGATCGAGGCGATTTTGGTTCAGTGACGATGGAGCGTAGCTGACGGCTCATGTTCAAACCCTCTACAAATACGATGCAATGTCATCCGTTGATTTACCGGACAAAGACATCAGCGATGTATTCGGGGCGCTCTGAACATAAACTCCTCTCCTATAGCTGGCCAATTCATAAAGAGCTGCTGCGGTAAGATAGCTGGCATTAACTTGCGCGCACTTCGTTAACGCAAAGTAAAGGCGCAGCTGACCGCTCACTCCTCGACTGGACCACCCTGCGCCAGAAACTCATTGAGCGGCTGTTTGGACCGCGGAGCTACGAACTTCACCTCAAACGAGCCGTCGAAATCACGGACGATCTGCGTCTCCCCACTCTTGGCAGCATTGAACACCTCGGCAATTTTTTCCTCGGCATCCGCGCGGTTCCACTCGTTAGGTCGTTTGGCCAATGCTTCGTCCCTTATTGCACAGTTCTACTGAGCGCGCTCAGTATTAACGAATTGTTTACTAACAACGCTCAGCATGTTGTTAAACCGCAGCGCATGAACCGGAACCTCTTTTGGAAAAGAGTAATCGATGTCGCATGGTACATTTCTGCTGGACACGAACATTGTCAGCATGTCTTCGAAACCGAGGCCCCACCCCCGGCTGGTCGACTGGCTTTTCGAAAATGAAGACGTCATCATACCTTTCCCGGTTTTCATCGAAATCAGTCGAGGAATAGCCGAACTTGCCACTCGTGATCCCCACCGTGCATCGAGTCTTCAATTTTGGCTAGAGGCATTGTTGAAAACCAAACGTCGGCATCTGAAGATCGGCGACAACGTTGCACTCAAGCTCGGCGAGATGATGGCCTGTAAACAGCTCCGCCAGCTGTGGGTGGTGCCGTCGACCGCGAGACGCGTTGTACCAGGCCAGGACCTGACCATCGCTGCGATCTCCATTGTTCATCGAATTCCGATCGCCACACTCGACACATTCGACTTTGTCTTGATCGATAAATATTTCAAGCTCCCCGGAGTATATGATCCTGTTGAGGATGAATGGGCGGTCAGTCGAACGGTCACGCCAGCGAGCGGCCTGTCGAAAAGTAAGGCCGTCCGGATTTCGTCAAAGCTCTCCGCGTTGTGACCTTCATTGCTTAGGTGTTTATTCTGATGATTGCTCCTCTCCCGGTGGCTTCTGGGTATCTCGTGCAATGTGCCGCGACACAAGCGCCCGCACGTCGGCTCCGGAAACCCGCCGCGATCGCAGAAGCAAAGCGGCCAGCTCATCAATCTCGTTCCGATGCTTTCTTAGAAGCTCGACCGACCTGTTCAGCTGCGCCCTCAACCTATCTTCGACTTTAGATGACAGCGGCTTATCATGTCTGCGGAGGAACTCCATCGGCGCAGGCCCCTGGCCCAGATCAAAGGACAGCCTGTCCCCAAGTCCGAATGAACTCTCCAGCATAGTGGCGAGATCCGTGGCTGATGCCAGATCTGACCCCGATGCGCCTCCAGACGATGACGAGTGCTGTCCGAATACGACTGTTTCAGCAGCAATTCCACCTAGCAATACTGCAATTTGAGCCTCGTAAGTATCGAGGGTCCGGACGACTTGAGACTGAACATCGAATGCCGTGGTTCCGAGATCGTGGTACAGGCCACCTTCTGGTTTCACTGCTGCGACTTCAACGTACAGCAGTTCGTTTACGGATAACAACACGCCGAGAAATGCGTGTCCGGCCTCGTGGACGGCAATACGGTGTCGTTCGTCATCTGTGAGAGCCCTGAATGGTGGCATCGCGTCCAGCAGATCTTTGTCCGTAACCGGGCCGCCGCTTCGACGACGGGAAAACCTGCGGGCATCACGGGCAAGCTTCGCGATTGACGCCCCGGTCCATCCGCCCGTTAATTCCAGAAACTCGGTGCCGTCGATACCATTGAGGTTTCCGCCGAGGTGATGCTGCAGGATTGCAAGCCGCGCGTCGTCATCCGGCGGACTGATCTGAATCACGACCTCCAGCCTCCCCGGCCTAAGAAGCGCCGGATCGACAGCATCCGCTTTGTTCGTAGCGCCGATGACCACGACACCTTCCCTCCCCTCGGCAGGATCGAGGCATTCGAGCAGACCGTTCACCGCCTGCCGTTTGTAGTCGTTGTTGTCGCTGTCGGAATGAGCATCACGATCTCCGAATGAGTCGAACTCGTCGATGAGGAGAATGCAGGGGTTCTTCAATTTGGCCTGCCTGAAAGATTCCCTCATGGCCTTCAGAAAATCGCCGAGGTGCCCCGTCGCCTGCCAACGGGCCGACGATGCCACGACCAGGTTGACACCGCAGGTTTCCGCGAGCGCCCGGGCGTATGTCGTCTTGCCGCAACCGGGCGGTCCGGCAAGCAGCGCGCCGCGGTCGACATCATCCCAGGAAAGCTCGCCGCGTTTCCATTTCGCAAGGTCATCCGCCAGCTGCAGGCCCCAAGTCGCCGCAGCGCCGTAGCCAGCCATATCCTCTAGTCTGAGCACCGCGTCAGAAGTTGCCACGGACGCCGGGGTGACGGCCTCCAATCGAAGTCGACGGACAGCCGTTGCCAAAGGCCGTCCCGGCCGCATCGCCATTTTGACGTTGTTAAACGTCTGGGTCGTCAAAAAGTCGGCGTCCGTCTGGGTCAGGGTCAATTTGCCGAAGACTTTCACCGCCTGTCGGTAATGAGCGGCCGACGGCTCTGGTACGGACCGGATCCAATCCGCGGCAAGCCTGAGTTCTACTGGCAGCTCATCGGCGCTTGTAACGAAAACCACCGCGCGTTCCGCATTCCTCACGCTTAAGAGCAGTTCGCCTTTATACTTTTTGTCTTCGTTGCTCACGATAGAGGTGATTACGAGTCTAGAGTTGCCGAAAGGATCGTATTTGTCATCCGCATGCAGCAGCTCCTTTGCGGCAAACTCGTAGAATGGGGAGTCTCCAGCGGCCGGAATGATCACCACAGCCACGAAGGAACTTACGCTTCTGTTCAAGAACGGCCTAATAGCATTTCTGAGGCCGAGTTTGGCAACGGCCACAGGAAGGCTCGCTACCGACGTAGACTTATCGGAATATTTGGACACTTTGATATCTCGCATGACTAGAGGAATGGGACAGCTTGAGTCACATTCCTATTCGTCTCACCATCGTCTCCGGGCCGATCAGGGCGTCGTCGAGATCCACTTCGACAAAACCGTTAAGGATCAGCGATGCGAGGCCTGCGATCGGTCTGCACTCCTGGATGGCATTCAAGCACTCCCCGAAGGTCAGCGAACCGTGCTCATCGAGCGCGCCGAGCAATCGCACGCGGTCGCCAAGGGACGCGTGCTGGTCGCCGTATTTTAGGAGATCGCGGACGTTCCGCAGGCGATAACCGCTGTAGATTTCATCGCGGGTCACCTGGCGGTAGGCATGACCAGCAGCAGCAGCCGCATCTAGAAACGCGCGGTCAGGAGAATGGTCGATATCCGGAGCGTCTAGGAGGCAGCTGGAGCCGTCTTCGTTACGGACATTAAAGTCAGGAACATATACGGCCGGGTCGTTTGAAAGACGGGGCGCGCAGGTCCAATGGGTGACAGAGAGATTTGCGTCCAGGAGACAACCGACGTCGCGGGCCGTCTGGGACCGGAAGATCCGCGGCCCCCTGCATTTGATAGTAGCAAAGGGCGGAAACGTTGGCAGTTTACAAATGTCGGCTAGCGCCGCAGCTTTGGTATCTTTTGAGGTACGCATAACTTCCTCGATACAAAATTGTTGAACCATCGCCGCAATCATCTGCAGCGCAGTCAGGTCAACGTATTCGTATCTGGTGGAAGCTGAGGTTTTTCATGAAAGAACGAATAGTGAACATATGGGGGTTGGTCAAGCGCTGATCAGTGTTTTGCATCGTGCGTACGTATTAGTACGTCTGGTTTTGATGGACTGTGGGCAACACCTGCCGAAATGTGCGCGGCGATTGTATGCGAATTCGGACTAGACGGAGTGTGCGGAAATGTCCCTTGAGACCGCGGCAGATCGCCGATCAATCCAACATGCAGCACCGCTGTGAGCCCAGCGTTGGAACGTAACGAACGACCCAGTCTGGCCACAGGCCGTAACAACATTCGAACTGCCTAGTCTGAGAAAACCTTGAACGAATGTCCCTGGATATCGTCGTCGTGCCAATCGCTTGCGTACCTGCGACCAGCACCGTCGTTCTTTGTCATGACAATCTCCGAGCATATTTTTGCCTCATCACCCCATAGCACCTTCGGATGTAAAGTGCCCTTCCCCGCACGACTTTTACGTGAGAGCTTGTAGAACGTCAGTCCACCCAGCAAATCCAGGCGCTTCTCGAGGGTGATATGGTCGGGCAAATTGCTGTAACGACATTCCAGTGCGTCGCCAGAAAGGCCAAACTCTGCATCTATAAGTACCGAATGCAAGTTCTGCCTGCTGTTGATGGCCCATCCCAAGGCTTCAACAGCGCGGGACGTGAATAGGACTGTTTCAAAAGCGGCTCGGACTTCATCCGTAATTTCAAGCCCTCTCTCCTTTCGGACAGCGGCGTCGAACACCCGCAGACTTTCCAGATAATCCCGGTGGCGCTCGCACAGCATGTCCGTAGACGGCCACGTCATTGATGCTTGAAATATTTCAGGCATAAGATTGATGGCACGGTTGGGCATACTTGGGTGATTTGCAAGGTCTAGGGCATGCCGTATGCTTGCCTTACCGTCCGCCTCCCGAAACGTACGGGAGGCTATGTGGTGAAGCCTTTGAGCATGCAAATCGTCCGTCATTGGCGTCGTTGAGGTCATCGGCGTTCCTATTGTCTTTCGACAATGGTGCCCCTGCAATACATCGGCCGCAAGCAGCCTTGAGCGAAATAGCTGAGGGTAATGGAGAGAACGGTCAGTCGAGCGCAGACGTCACAATTTTTAACGCCAGCCACTTCGACCTGGGAACAAAAGACCAAACTGGCGATCGCCGGCGCCGTCGTGACAGCGATGTGTTGCAGAATAACACCACCTTAGCGCAACCTGATTTTCGGACGCTGTCATTTAAACACCGGAAACTGCAGCATAATTTCCCGTCAGATAAGATTTTAATAAAAGAATCCTAAAATACACCTGCAAAAACAATAGCTTAGGGCGGCGTAAAAGCCCGATTCCTGTTGACCCGCCAGGAAAGAACGTTAAGTAGAAGATGCAGACTGACACTCCGCAGCCTTGGTTAAAGGATAAGCGGACTTAAGTGAAATTTTGCCTAGAGCGCGCGGCCCGGACTGACCACCCCCGCAAAAGTCGAAGCTAATGTTCTTCGACAGCATACTCCCTGGTGTGGGTTAAGCCAGGTGAGTGTTCTTTAAATGCAATCCGAATCGCTCACGGAGGTAATACCCATGTCTATTCATCACGTCTTCTAAACTTCGCGCCGACCGCACGCCATCCGGCCAGCGGTCAATCATGTCTTTATTACATTAATTTGTATGCACAATTTGATTGTGCAGAAAGGACTAAGCATGCGCGAAGAACACCCGAGCCATCCTGCCAAGGCCGTCAAAAAAACAGTTAAACCTGCCCGCCGCACTGAATACTGCGTACCGCCGCTGCTCGTGGATGACCTGGTCACGCAGTGCGCAGCACACTTCCTTGCTGCGTTCACAACAAACGCTTCCGAACATGTACGCGGCGTATTGAAGTGCGGCATCAATGGTGCTGGCGGGCTCCGTGATGAGGTCACCTACTGGTTCGACCAGTGCGCGAACGATGCTTCCATGCCGGAGAACAACAACGGCTTTTGGGATGTCGATGTCAATGGTCCATGGACTTATGACCTGGTCGCACTCCGCGAAGTCGTCAAGGCCGTGCGCTACCACACCATGGGCTGGTCCCCGGCGAACTTCATGCTCTACGGCGTGACTGTAGAGGAAAACACCGAGCTGGACGGCGTGCGCGCCACTTTCAAGTAATTCATTAGCAGGCACCGCGATGACCTAGACGGGGCCATCGCGGTGCGCCGAACCCAAGCCGAAGAGCTCACCGAGCTTTTTGGAATGCAAACCTGTGTCTACATGAAAGGTACCCGCATGATCAGCCCTTACAAGCTCCTTAATTCTATCGTCGTGGATTTCGAAAATGATAGCGAAGCCGAAGAGATCATGGCCTTGGCCAAGGAGGTGGTAGACAATTTTTACACTGACCTGAATGCGTCGGTGGCAGTGTCAGCAACGTATAAGGTCCCGTTCCTCCTGATGTCGTTCGACAAGCTGACGTTTGGGAACCCGCCGGATGTCGGCGATGCGCATGTCACCGCATCCCAAACCGGAGTCATCAGCCGTGTGATCAGCTTCAGCGGTGGTCTCTCCGCAGAGAGCGCTCTCGCGGCCTTCTCTCTGAACCAGGATGAAATGGAGGCGGCCCTGATGCTCACCCTAATCAATCTGCGCCACATCGAAGTCGAAGGACTGTCATTCGACACACAGATGGCGCTTGACATGTCCGTGGACCGCCTCCGCGCAATGCTGACGTACGCCCTGCTTGGCGCGTATTAATGGGTGACTTCGTTGGGGCACGGCCTGCGGTGGCCGCCCCCATGGAAAACTGGCATTGCCTCCTTCGTAATCCTTGAACGCCGCGTAGTGTGCTAGCCGGATAGCCCGGCTGGCACCCAACAATCCGGGACAGCCATTCCGTCAAAGTCGGACCGCTGTGGTCGCAAACCTGTGCGTAGTATAAAACTGGGAGGCGCTTTTGCTAGGTACCCAAATAGAAGTGCCTTTTCGTCTTGTCGCGGTGCTGCGCCTTTTAAAAGATTGACCGTACTTTAGATTATTACGAGGCACTTATATTGTGCTTGATTAATTCACAGAATAGTAAGATTTGATTAATCCTTCGAGTAGAGATGTTCAATGACGCCAACTAAAACTTGACAAATTCAATGAATCTTGTCATGAAGGGTCTCGTTGAACAAGCAACCGAGAGCACTCCAATGAGCGCGAATATAGTTATAGGTTACCTGGCGGACCGCCACTCAAATCTCTAGCTTCGGTTTTACCCGTCGCCAAGAGGCCTCGGTCTGTCCTTCCAAATCGATGTCCGAACCATGGAAAGGGCCTATTATGAATTCAACGATCCACCCCGCCGCGCCTGCCAACGTCGCAGAACTGTTCGTGCTGTTCAACTCTACATTTCAGTGCCCACCAGCTAACGGCACTGTTTCCCAGTCCACTGTGCGCGCATCCGAACACCCGCTCGCCCGCGAAATACGCTGAGAAGCGTAGTCGCAACCGGGTCCGGATACTGGAACCTGCTTCGACTTTCTAGTTTGAACCAAGCCTTCCCCCGACAGTTCGGTCGGAGGAGAGCGTTATCAAATCTGGGTTCCCGTTCTTCAGGACGCGCCCTTGGAAAGGTAGTCGCATGGAAATCGCAAACGCAATTCAGATCCTGCATGAGCGCCGCAAAGGCCTGGACATGGTGCAGGTCACCTATGAGCGCCGCACGCACTTTGCAAAACCCTCCAAGAAGGACAACGACGGCTCTCCCTCTGACGGGGACTGCCAGATAGCGCGCTGACGCGGGGGCTAAAAAGGCCCCCCGCTCCTACACGCTAACCGTTGTCGGCGATCGCGACATTCACTTGAAGAAGAAGCCGGGCAAGAAAGACCCGGCTGATAACATGAGCATCGTCACCAATCGCGTGACAGCGCCGTTCTTGAAAACGAATACAAGCCACCGTCTTGAGAGCGACCTTGAGGCGAGCGCAATGACGCTGCTTGCTGCAAACCCGAAAATTGTGCGCGTGCAAACCCAGTACGGGCCGATCCCATATGTGCGCAACGGACGCGTCTGCCACAAGTACGTGGATTTCTGCGTGGACTACGACAACGGTTTCCGCATGCTGATCGAGGTTCGCGCTTCGGCCAACCTGTCAGATCTGCCCATCGAGATGGAACTGATTACTAACCAGGTTCTCAAGCAGTACGCCAACCGCTACCGATTGTGGACCGAGCTGGAGATTTCTAAACCCAAGATTTACCGCGCTGAAGAAATGATGCGCGCTAAGTCACTTGAAAACAAAGAAAACACCTCCGCCGTGTCGCAACGCCTTCAGCAGATGGGAGGCTCCGCGACAATCTTCGATCTTTTTGCCTCCCTCCAATCCGAAATGACGTTCGCCGCTGGCTGGACAGCTGTGTGGGCGCTCATGGGCAGTGGCGCTGTACGCCATGAACACCGCGAACCCGACGCCGCCGTAATGACCCGCCTTTCCCGTATCACCATCACAGGAGCGAACCATGCCTAAAAAAGCAGTGCCAAAGGTAACCGGGTTCAAGATCGACGAAAACGACCACATTGTCTTCGACGGTCGCCCCTATCGTTTTATCGAGCGCCTGGTAGAGGGCATCGCAATCCATTCAGATGACGAGCGGCCGAAAAACGTCGTTGTCCTCTCGTGGATGGAAATCGACGGGCACATGAGACGTTTCAGATTGAAGGTGCACAGCGGCTATCACACCGTTGAAAACGCCCGCAAGCGGGCACAGGCCAGGGCGAACCAAAATTTCACGCCGGACGTTGTTCTCAAGACGGTTATGGTCCGCGTGTTTCTGGAAGAGGAAGCAAATGCCGACGGTGAAGGGCCAAATGTTTCCCGCTCAGACCCCAAAATCAAGGCTTTCATCAGAAAGTTCACACGTGAAAATGCCGAACTGGTTTTGAGAGCCAGCATTGAACTCCGAGAGAGGGGCTGCAAAAAATCCGGCATTACAGGCCCGCGGCAATTCCGCCGCTGGGTCGAGCGCTTTGAGAAGAACAAGCTCGTAGACGACTCACTTATCCCTCAGCACAAAGGACGGACGCATACCGGAAGTACCTTCACAGACGAACAGCTTGAGCATTACCAGTCGTTTGCGGACAAAATCCTGACAGAAAACGAGTGGTCGATTCGTGACTGCTTCAATGCAATGGAAACCGATGCTTTGGAGCGCAGTGAGCGCGGCGACAAGGTCATCGAGACCTGCTCATACTCGACAATGCAGCGGCTCGTGAATGCAATGGACGACTACAAGAGCGACCTCGCTCGCAATAAGGACGAACATCGTACGCAACGTGAGTATCTCATGTCGGGCAAGGGGTTGCGGGTTACATATCCTATGCAGATCCTCGAAATGGATGAACAGCTCTTGGACGTTGTTACTATTTGCAAGGGATTTGGCTTCTGGAGTAATCTCGACGAAGCTGTTCAGGAGAAACTTCTTGAAAAGCGCCGACTGTGGGTTTCGGTCGCCATGGATGCCTATTCCCGCTCCATCTTGGCGCTAAGGTTTCTTGAGGGTGACCCTTCGGGCGTCGAAGCGAGGGCAACCCTGGCCATGGCCGTGCGCAACAAAGAGGTAACCACCGCACTCTCTCAGGAGATGCTTGAATGGCCACAGCGCGGCCGTCCGGGTGCAGTGCATACGGACGCTGGGACCGCATATGTGTCGCCGGAATTTCAGATTGCTGTCCAGAAGCTTACTGGAACGCATCGTATTCCGCCGTCCAAGCATCCCAATTTGCGCGGCCGCGTGGAACGTGTGTTCAGGTCGTTCAGCAAGAAGTACCTGCAGTTTTTCTCAGGCAGGACCTTTTCTAACATTCTGTTGAAAGGTCAGTACGACCCGGTTCTCCACGCCCATCTAACGCGTGCAGAGCTTTGTGATCTGCTGGTGCGTCTCATTGTACTTTGTTACCACAACACGCCGCACCGTGGGCTTTCGCTGGAGACCCCGCTTGACCGCTGGTACAGGGCGTCACAGCAGGAGCGTGAGGTATCTCCACCTCCTGAGGAGGAAGAATACCGCGACATTTTCGGTATCGAGATTACCCGGAAAATCGGCAACCGGGGCATCACGATTCTCGGAGTAACCTATATTTCCGACGACCTGACGCGGGTGCGTAAACGCGAGCGGAATGCCGTACTCAAGGTTCGCCTGAACGATCAGAACATGCATTTCATCTCGTTTCTCGATGAGGCCGACGGCTGCTGGCACGACGCGGTATCGACGTTTGAAGGGTTCAACAACGTTCCGGTGAGCGACTGGATGGAAACAGTGTCCTACATCAACACCAAATACGGACCAAAAACGCCGAGCGGCAAGCGTGCCCGGGAAATCGTCCTGACAACCCTTGGCAATGTCATGCGCGCCGCCGACGCGTCGAGGCTAGTGGCGATGGTAAGTTCACCTCAGCTTTCAGAGAAGACGATCATCAAGTTCGAGAAGAAAGAGATGGCTAACTTCGGATATTCGAAGCACCTGGAAATCGATTTCGGGGACAACGAGCCCGAGGAGGACAGCGATGCGATTCAATACGATGACATCTTGAGCGCTGATCCTTCCGCGTCGTTGGAAGACGACATGAACCCAAAGGGGGAATTCGACCCGTCAGGCTTTATCGAGCCTGAAAGCAAAAGACGTCTGGAGCAGGCAAAGCCGCCCAAGAAAGCCCGCAAATATAAAGAGCTAAAGGACATCGACGATGAGCTTCCGATTGACGATGTAGAACTGCGCATCGAAACGAGGGATGGCGGCAATGAATGAACCCCGCCGCATGTCCGGCCTTGAACACCTTAGGGCTAATTCGTCTGCAAAAGTGAACGCGCACGCAGACCAGCTGCGCCTTCTTGAGGAGTTCCATCTCGTCACGGAAAAGGACGACGAGTTCAACACGGAGCTCGATCAGATGATCGCGCATATCCTCAGCGAAAGCGCTGATGAAGGCTACGCTATCGCCGTGGTCGGCAAGTCCGGCGCAGGGAAAAGCACCCTCGTGAGACATAGGCTACGCACACACAAGGCATTCGAAAGCCGTCTCGACGACTATGGCAACCGCAAGCAACTCTGCCTGTGGGTAAAGACTCCCCCTGCCTGCACCATGAGGTCGCTTGGCGAGGCCATCCTTCGTAATGCCGGGTATCCCCTAGCCAAAAGGCTCACCGAGACGGAAACCTGGCTTCGCGTTCGCGATTGGCTCATCCTTAAGGAGTATCGTATTATCTTTCTGGATGAGTTCCAGCACGTCTTGAAAGCCCCGACCATCAAGGGCGTCGCCCACACCAGTGACACCGTCAAATCGCTGATGCAAGATACTACCTGGCCTGTCTGGCTTATCCTGAGCGGGATTCCTGACATGCTCAATTTTATCGAAGCCGATCCAGACGGACAGTCCGCGCGGCGCACACGTGTGATCACATTCGACGATTTGAATGACGACGACGTGAACAAAATCGCTTCCGTCGCCAAGAAACTCGCGAACATTGTGGGCTTCGAAATCGGATTTGTCATGAACCGGGACTTCGTCCGGCGGCTTATGCATGGCGGAATCTGGCGGACTGGGATGACCATTCAGTTGATCAAACTCTCAATCCAAAGAGCACTCTGGAACGATAAAGCTTCGAAGGAAAAAAAGGTAAATCACGAGCACTTCCTTCAGGGCTACAAGCTGCTCTGCAACTGTGACGAAGACAGCAATGTATTCCTGGTGTCTCGTATGGCCCGTGCCAACGGTCGTTCCACCAAGTATGAGTTCTGCTCGGATCTCGGTATGAGCGTGTCGGCTTTGAACCGCGGAGAGGATG
>Ga0247730_1000260_pt1 | contig 47345 bp, 72 predicted proteins | sample UWRJL073202C2_FD_180959 | JGI IMG/M metagenome (GOLD analysis project Ga0247730, IMG submission 180959) | Plant litter microbial communities from Arlington Agricultural Research Station in Wisconsin, United States - UWRJ-L073-202C-2 | ecosystem: Environmental > Terrestrial > Plant litter >... | reverse complement strand
CCCAAGTTCGGGTCCCACCCGAGACGGCCCCGAATATACGTCAGTAAATCTGCAAGTGTATAACTGGTACCCCAATGGCGTTTCGAGCGGGCATTCAAACCAGGAAGACCCGTCTATCAGAGCATCTCGCCACCAGGCCTCGAAGGCCCGACCCTGGACGCTAGAGAAAAGCCAGCGAACGGATGCGCCCTCGGGCACGCTCGTAAACCGTCTGCGTTGCCGCGCTCTGCCGCTGGCCAACTCGGTGCGCATCAGAGGCGAAACCAGCTGGTAGTTTCGCCCCGAGTGAAGCCCACGAGGTAGGTTTTCAGGGTAGTAAATAGTCATGGGGCCACGGCGTCGTCAGAAAGGTAGACGCGCTCATCATATCCGACAGCCTCAACTTGTGCACTGCTCATTCCGTTTGGCGCTACGCTTGTTAGCAATACTGCGTAGCATATCTCCTCAAGTTTGCCGAAAAGCAGATGCGGCGGTTCTATTTCCCAAGTCACGTCGGGGACGAAATCGATCATCGGAATCGTCAGCCTATAGTCGTCCAGGCGGGTAGCGGGGTACCGGCCGGCCACAGATCCGTCCGGGCGCCGAATCAGCACGCCGTGGGCTCCCGTGCCCCAGGATAGCGGCTCGGACGAGGTGAGCTGCACCTGACCTGAATCAAGCAGCTGAAAACCTAGTAATAGCGCGCTTTGGGGGTACCCGGACACGTCGTCGGCCACTGCGCAATAGCTAAGGTATCGGCTCACCAGGGCGTCACCTTCGGTTGCCCAGCTAAACGTATCCGGGCGGTACCGTTGCACTCTGCGCCTGCGCATCCCAATCTGGTAGGCCTTGGTGCGATCTGTCACCCCTACAGCCGTTATTTTCTCTATCTTTTTGCCCTCGTCCCCCGGTAGGAAGCAAGAGACCACGTCTTCCGTCCAGTTGAAGGCATTTGTGAAAGTAACCTCCACGCCGTCAAATTCTTCTGGGTTTGCAGTCAGTCTAGGCGTGCGTCTCAGATGGCCCGTCATGTTTTGAGGCGAGTACATGCGCTCAAAAACGGTTCTCGGTTCGTCCCGCACCGGAGTTATTTGGCCGCGGTCAATGGTCAGCTCAGCAAAACCGGCACCAAAAACATCGTTTAGCGCCTGCTGTGCGGTAGTTTCGCTCGCGTATGAGTTATCAAAGTGATCTCCGCGAGCGTCCCAAATTGCACCCAGCCTGTCCAACTCGTCAAAGTTCACCCGCGAATCGGGGTAGCCCAAGGAACGTGGGATATACGCAGCAAAGTCGCGCAGGGAGCGAGTCGGCTGCTCGACACCTTCTGAGTTGGGCAGAATCCGAGTAGCTACTACGGAAATCATCGATTCAGTTTGTGCCGAGATCCGGTCAGATGAACGAACTTTTACACCCAGGGTTGTCGTCCCGGCATAGCTGGTAGGGGCCACGAGCTTTGACCGCAGGGCGTACCACTGGACGGTATCGTGATATTCCAAATTCTCGCCCAGGGGCTCCACCCGACGCACGCGTAGCTCAGGCCTTATGAACGCGCCATACGTTATCAAGTCCGTGTAGCCGCCCTGGTCAAGGGTCGAATTATTCTTTTGGAAAACCAAAGAGTTCCAGGACGAAGTGCCCATCGGCCGCCACTGTACTTCGTATTTTACGTACCTCTCGTAGACCTGGCCCTCTCTCCCCACACCGCATAGGCCTTCCGGGAAAAAGAAATCAAGTTCGGATCGGTCTGTCACTTCGCCTTCCGGGCAACCCGGGAACGGTCCGCGCCAACCGCTCTCAAAGTTACTGTCATCGATCCGAACCGAAGCTCCTGCGAGCGTGCCGGCGTCAAATCCGGGGAACGAGGTATCACTCGAACCCGACGAGTTCAGCCGCTCCACTGTGATAGCGCTGTCACTCTTGGAAAGTATGCGAAAACGTAATCCATCGGGGCCTATTGCCGCAGACCCGGTACCGAGCACTAGAGCATTCGCCGGAGAGCCCCCTATCGTGTTCAGGGTCATCTGCAAGGAGCCGCTGTTATAGCTGTTGACGATGTATCGCCCTGCGTTATTGCCGGTTACCTCGATAGTGTCCCCAGGCGAAGGGTTGAGCATGCCAAGAGGCCCGCTAATGATGTCCCGAGCTGCGCCGCCCCCGTCGGTGACAGTGTAGGTATACGGGGCGATCACGCGAATAATAAGCCCCGGCGACCAGTCGCTCGGAAAACTTCCGGCACCCGATGGGATGCTGATCACGTACCCGCCAAAGGTAAAACTAGATGCACTTGGCGCGGACGTAATGGAAGACGAAGCGGTTAGCTCAAGGCCCGCAGCGCCCGTGGAACTCGCGCCTACCTCCGCTGCTGTATGCCACCAGTCGAAGGCACTGTAGCCTGCAACAGATTGACCCGGCTCGAATTTCTGGTACGTGCCGTCGGCACCCAGGGCAATGATCGCAGTATCGCCAATCTTCACGTTACTCGCCAGGATCTCCATCCGCCCCACGCCCACACACAAACCCAGCTCAGTCCATTGTTGCCGGTAGTTTTGAAAATACTTGCGTGGGGGCAACAGGTAGTCCGGGTAGACTTTCATGCGGCCAGCTATCTCGCGAACAGGGTCCCCTAGCTTAATCTTGTTTCCGCGAACGCTATTTTGGTTGAGGGAGTCGCCCTGGCCCGGAGTATTCGGCGTACCCGGCAGCTTTGGCATCAGCATGCCGAATACTGCTTTGACACCCGCAAACAGGGCGACCGTAATACTGAACGGGTCGGTGCCCTTGGGCTCAATATGAAGCCTTACTCTGTCGCACGGCTTGAATATGAATTCCCCCCACTGGTCGAGCGGCACTTTCTCGTCGTTGACCCACGCAGTAAGCGAAAGGGGCTCTCCGGCAACGTACCCGCCGGCCATGATGCCGTTGAGAAACTCGGCAATAGTGGTTCGAGTTTCGATAACGTGCGTCTCAATAGGGGTTGCCTCAAGACGATTCGGGTAAATCTCGATCACAGTAGAACACCACTCTGTAGTAAGCCGCGGCGAAGTCAGGGATGCTGCGCATGCTCACCCCGACGCCAGGATTCGTTTCAATTACCCACAGCCTACCATCCGCCTCCACTACTACGCCAACGTGGACGAACAGCCTACCCTTAAACACTGCGGCCAGGGTACCAGGGCGCGGACTTTGGCCGGATACTAGCCCCGAACTCACACCCTGAAACTGACAAAGCACTGCAGCGCCGTTCCCTCTGATCGCCAGCGGGTCGTCTGAAAGCCCCGGTAGCCCAAGTTCCTGTCGTACTGCCAGTACAAGGCCCCAGCAGTCCAAGCCTTCGAGAGTGCGGCCACCGTCAACGTAGGGAACGCGCATGAACTTATTCATGTGATGTACTTCACACCCGGTGAGAATTTTTGGGTATACCTGAAACGGGGCCAGGCGGTGTCGATCAAGTTGAAGTAGCCCGCCGTAAATTGCACGGTTGGCCCCTCTATCTCTGCCGCCAGCGCATCAAGGTAAAGCGGGGGTTCTGCGGGCGCCGAGGGGTCTGATTCCAAGTAGGTGCGTAGCGTCATGAGAATGGGCGCCGCGACCTCGTTTGCTTGGTCTATGCGCCGCTGTGCTTCGCCAGACACGTTATCTATGGCGATACCCAAAGTCTGTGCGCCTGAGTTGTCGCGCTTGGGCAAAGAGGGGTCGAACGCAGTAGCGATGTAGGTCAGCACGCGGCCATCTTCTGACGTAGCGGTAAAGTCGAAAAACTGGTCGCAGATGAGCACAGGGTCGGCCCAAGCCGTAGATGTGATCTCCAGGCAATGCACCTCGCAGTCACTGCCACCGCTCGATCGCAGGATATCTAAAATGGTACTCATGCCCCACGCCTCTGCGTTCCGGTAATTTGGTTTACGGTTTGACCCAGTCGCCCGTTGCTCTGCGCGTCTGCGACCGTCACGTCGATGATGAAACGTCGGTCCGCGTCACTCCACTTGCTCGAAGCACTCGCTGCCCCGCTTCCGTAGTTATTGATGTTGATGATTGGTGCTGCCGAGTCACCGCCGCCCGAGGTGGCGTCTCTGTTACTCACGACCTCGCCGCGGGTGTTGGGCATCATGTACTGCTTACCGCCGGCCGCGTTGAAAATCTCCGGCGCGCCGCCCTCGTTCACCCGGTACATTTTGTTGCCGGATACCCCACCGCCGTACTGCCGGCCGCCGCCAAAGGACTTGGCCAGGAGCATGGTGGCCAGGAGCGCCGCGCCGCCGATCACTGCCGCGCCGCCGAACGAAGCGATAGACGACAGGCCTGCGGCGGGCGCCATAGAGGACGCTACCGCCGTGCCCGTGGTAGCCGCCGCCGTGGTAGTGGTAGCCGCGATCGTCGCTGTAGCGCCCACCTGCGCCGTCGTTACTGCCGCCGTACCGGCTACCTGCGCTGCTGTCGTTGCCTGCGCAGCGCCCGCCATCATAATCTGCTGTTTGACCCAGTTGACGCCCATCTGTACGAAAGCGCCCACGACGGTGTTGAGCACCGTGTTAGCGATGCCGCCCATGGCGTCCTTGAGCGACGTTGTACCTGCCAGGAGACCGCTGATTGCCTGCGTTCCCGACTGGCCCAAGGCGTCGATGCTGTTAAGCAGTAACTGATTGCCAAGGGACGCCGCTTTGAAGTTTTCCTCCTGCAAAACGCGCATTTGTTCCAGGTGGGCGCGTTCCGCCTGGCCCTTCAGCTCCAGGTAACGTTGGTCGCTGAGTAGCTTCTGGTCGTTCAGCGCCTGCAACTGCTGGAGCTGCAATTCGTAGCCCTGGGTCTCCGCGGCGATCGGATCAACTTTTGCCAACAGGTCCTTGCCTGTTTTCAAATCGTAGAGCGCGCCCGCCATGTCCCGCACAGCCTGAATCTGTTCCGGGGTGGCGTACTTGTTCAGACTGAGCTGTGCCGAGTCCTGGGCGGCCTCTCGCGCGGTCTGGCCTACCTTTGCCAGTTGGCTGCCGAGCTGAGTAAACGCCTTCTGGTTCTGCTCGATACCGGTTTTTTCTTCGTTCGCAGCTTTGCGTGCTGCAGCGGCACGGGCGGTTTCAGCCTTTGCAGCTTCGCTCGCAGACTTAGTTTTGTCAGTTTTAGCCTGTTTTTCTGCTTCTTTCTGCTTGTAGATTTCGGCGGCAAGTTGTTTAGCCTGCGCGATTTCCTGAGCTGTTGCACTGGCCCCAAGTTTTTGCACCGCCAGGATTTGCGCACGTTCTAGCCCCTGAACCCGAAGAGCTGCCGCTTCGTCCTGCAGTCGCTTGATTTCTTTCTGGCCGTCCGGCGAGGTAGTCGGCTCTACCCGCGTCGACTTACCTTGGGTCGGCGTCTGTGCGAGTGTTTTACGCTGAAACTCAATCTGGTCATTGAGGTTCTGCTGCAGCGTGGTCAGCTGTTCCAGGCGTTTTTTGTTCGGGCCGAACAGCCGATCGTTTTCGAACGCGATCAAACGAGTGGTATCAGCCTGGTCGACCAACAAAGAGTTGAGCTTTTCGACACCGGTGAGGTTGCCTGAGATGTTGTTAATGCTGCCTGCGAGACCGTCCAAGGCTTTGGCCAATGCGGAGGACGCGCCCAGTGCTTGGTCCAGTTTGGACAGCGCCGCCCCGAAAGCCACCGTAACGGCATTGCCTGCGTCTGCTGCACTACGGGGCAGTTTTTGGAATTCCTCGTCTACCTGAGGCACGCGCTGCAAGAGCAAGTCGAGCAGTTGCTGGGACGATAGTTTACCGTCCAGCATAGCTTGGCGGAATTCGCCCATGGACTTCCCGGAGGCTGCCGCCAGCTGGCGCACAAGTTCAGGGGTTTGCTCGGAGATGCTGTTGAATTCTTCGGCGCGTAGAGTGCCACTGGCAAGTGCCTGGCCCAACTGGCGAAGAGCGTTGGCCGTTTCCTCTGCGCTGCTGCCGCCGATTTTGCCAATTTTCTGCAGAGTTCCCGTCAGAGTTAGGACCTCCGCATTGGTGGCGCCCAGTGACTTCAAGCTGGTGCTCAGTGTTTCCCACAGTTTCACAGTGGCGGGCAATGTCTGGCCGGTCTGCGCTGCGATGGTTAACAGTTCCTGGTAGGTCTTGCCTGCGGTCACTAGATCCGGGCTGAGCCGATTGATTCGGCTTTGCAGCAAGGTGAATTGCTCAGCAAGTTCGCCCCACTGCTTCAGAGTTTGAACTGTGATTAGGCCTGCGATTATCCCGGCAAGCGGCTTTAGTTTCGCGCCGAAACCGTCGGAGGTAACTTGAGCTTTTTTGGTACCACCCTCGAGTTTATCGAACTGCGCATCCAGTTTCTTCAGGTTCGCCTCATATGCCGAGGTAGACAGCAGACCGCGTTTATAGGCAGCGTTGAGTTGGTCCTGTAAATCCTCCAGGCGCCCCGTAGCAGCCACTGTTGGGTCGATCTGCCCCAAGAGCTTGCGCAGTGCAGCAGCTTCACCCTCTGTGGCTTTCGCAGCCCCGTCGATGGACCGGGCTGCTTTGCTGAACGCAGCGTCTGTACGGTCCGCGCCCTTCTGCGCGGAGTCCAGGGCAGCATTGACCCGATTCGCGCCCGTGGTCAACTTGGACGTGTCGAAGTCCACATCGTAGTAAATGGAGCCGACTTCTTCAGCCATGGTTCGCAGCCTCTAAACGTGCTTTGTTGACCCGTGCGAGCCAGCCTTTCACGTGGGAATATTCGTCGTCAGTGGGAACTTTCTTGGCATCTTTAGCGGGCGGGAATTTAGCGCGCATGGCAATTATATACGACGTCATGGTCATGTCCCATGCCTGGGCCTCAGTTGCGCCCAAGTGTGCCATAGCTGCGGCTGCAAAGTCCCGCGCCTTGAACTCGCTGAGGTAGTCCTCTTTCTTGGCGCCGCGTGTTGCCTCGGGCGGGATGTCGCCCAGTACGCCGTGTTTCAGCAGGCCGGCGGCCAAGCCAACGATGTCAGCCAACGGCAGGGCGCCGCGCACGTACCGGTAGCGCTCGTTGACGTAGCCTACCAGCCAGTCGATGGCCTCGTCGGTGCACGCGTACAGGACGTTGACAGCGTGGCTGAACTGGTCTCGGCGCCAGGTTTTGAGGCGCGGTTCATCCAGCACCGGGTTTCCGCTCAGGGGCGGCGCGCCGCAGACCGTGACGAACAGCTCTACAATCTCCTTTGGCGTCCCCAGGCGCGCCATGGCCGCGAGCGACGGTCGGAACTTAACGTAGCGTTCGCCCACCTGTACGCCCATCTCGCCGATGTCGGTTAAAACTTGCATGGGGTTGACACTCCTGACAACTAGGTAGACACTGACGACATCTTAAACGAAAAGAGGTGTTGCGACATGGAAAGCCGTCTACATGTTAAGGCACATTTCGGTGGGGTTTTCCTCAAAGGGTTAACGTCACATGGGCATTTTTGCCTTACCCCGGCACAGGCGCGTACCCTCGTAACTTTCTGTACAGCCCCGGACCTTTCGGAGCAGGAGTGCGTTTCTTTTTCCGCGGGACATAAATCCGGTGTTGAAATCGCTTCGTGCTTGGAAAATTACACTGTCATATTCACTCACGGTGACGACGTCTGCCCGGAAATGATCCGCAAAACAGATTTACCTCTCCTGGGCCGAAAAGTTCACGACGCGCTACTTACGAAAAAGGCCGCCGAGTCTGACGACAGAGCGGGCCTGTGACTCAGTGCCTCAAGGGCCTACTAGCCCTCTTGAATCCAAGCAGTCACACCTGCAACACCGCCTGTAACGTTGACGGTGCCCTGCAGGAAGTTGCGGATGGTGGAGAGCGCCACGGCTTGCACGGTGCCGGCCGCGATGGCGATCGAGTAGCCGCCGCTCACGTCGATAGTGCCGCCCTGGCCCGGAGGCGCAACGGTGGTGCCTGCGTCGCCGTCAATCACGACGGTAACACTGCCTGCGGTGCTGTTCGACAGGTACAGGGTCTGCAGCTTGCCGGGGCTGTACACCAGGGTATCCGCGCCAGTGAGTACGGTCGGCGCCACGGCGAATTTGCCATTGGTGGCGAATGGAGCAATCGATTTGATCAAGGCCATGATTTATACCACTGGAGTTGGGGTGACGATCAGACCGAAGTCCGATGCGGTGGACGACGCTTCGATGCTGAAGGTGCTGATTTCGTCGTACGGGGCTTCCAGGTCATAGGTCGACAGCAGGAAGTATCCGACCACGGTGATACGCGGGTCAGTACGGCGCAGCCACACAACCGGCTGGCCATTGGTGGCCGTCGGGTTCAGGTAGTGCAGCAGCAGCTCTGTCTGGTGAACAGTGGCCGTGTCAGTGCGGCGCGCCACACCGTCAGTGCTGATGGTGACGGTTTTGTAGGTCGCCAACATCTCGCGGATGCTGTTAATCGAGTCGTCGGCGGTAGCGTCAACGGTGTCGTACTCGGTGCTCAGGGAGTTACTGCGCAGCGCGCCGATGAACTTCCAGTCGGCTTCTTGCGGCAGCGCGTCACCGCAGCCAATGGAGAATTCGAGCGATGTTTCGCGGCCCACAAAGGCCGAAGATTCGCAACCTGCCATGTTGATACCCTCAAGTTAAAAGTTTGCCCAAGAGGGCTAGTCAGTTACGTATGCGTAAGACTTCTTTCGCAGAATACCATCTATGATGTGTCTTGAGATACCATAGGTTGCCCTCACGTCTTTTCGATTTTCTCCCGAGGATAAACGAATACGGATATCGCGGACTTGTTCCGGGGATAGCCCCTTCTTAACTCGGCGAGCCGCAGCCGCAGCTAAAACAGCAGCTTTGTGCTCAGGGGTTTGAACCTTCCCTACTTTAGCTATCCTCATCTTTTCCTTGGCGTCTTCCGTATGCTTTCTACCGTAAGGCGATCCAGCTATCTTTAGAACGTTGTAAGCGGGCTGCAGTACGTCTAAAGCTTTCTGTTCGTACCAACGGGCGGTTTCTTTAGCGCAGTGAAACATCACTTCAAAAACAAAATTCGACTCTCCGTATTTTTGCCAAGCCCTCTGAAGGTGTTGCGAATGGTGAGTACCTTTGCGTAAATCACGAAAATGTACGGACTTACGTTTTTGCAAATGTAGAGAACTTCCGACGTAGAGATTCCCGTTTACCAGATTCCTGATGCGGTAGACCCCTACCAGGTACGCCTTCATAGCTCAACACCCATTAGCAAGAAACTCACGCGGTACCAAGGGCGGTCCTCGGTGGTGTATCCCGGCCCGGTTGGCATCGCCTGCGCCCGAATCGACGTGATATTTCCGCTACAACTCGCCGACATTGACCTACGCACCAAGGAGTAAGCGAATTCCTCAAGGTCAGGTAGCGCCCCGGCCACGTTACGCTCGCCCTTCTTGCCTAGCAGCAGCACGTCGATAGCGGCGCTGAACCGATCAACATCGGGTTTCGGGCCGCCCATGAACTCGAAGACCGCGAAACGCTTGGCGTCATTGGTCGGGCTGTCGACCCAGCTGCCTCGGGCGCGCGTATATGCCGAGGCTCCGGGCGTCTCATTGAACCAGGTGACAAAGTCGTCGTAGGGGTTGCTCACAGGGCCATGCCTCTCTTGATTGCGGCTCTTATATCCGCGCCGGCGTCAACTTCGAACGCAACCTGCAGGAACCTGGGGCTGCCGCCCGGGCTACCTTTAGGGTCCCAAAAATATCCCCGGGAATGGTCCCAGGGGTCGCGCCAAACGTCCTTGTCCTTGAAGGTACCTTTGGCGTCATGAACCGCTGCGGCGTATTCAGCGGTGTAACCGACACGGCCTTTATATCCATTAGAATCATGCGTAACTTTGCGATATTGGCTATTGATCAAGAGAGAAGTGTCTACAGGGGTACGCACGGATGCGTACCCCTGGCCTATGATGCAAATTTCAGTAACCGTGCGTTCGCTCAAGTCGCCGGAAATACGCCCCACCAGCTTCGCCGTGGCTGCTTTCGCCTCTTTCACACCTTTCAATGGCATATCAGGTCACCGTACGGTAGTCAGGCACGTCATCGAACATCAACATGTCCCATTCCATATGACTGCGAATCTCCTGCCAGTCAGTCGGGGCGTCGGTGTTCAGTAGGATGAGGTCGCGGTACTTGGGCCGGGCGTCCTCAGACCAGATAATGTAGTTGCTGACGAACTCGGCGCCGTTGGCATCGCGCATCTGCTTCGACTCGGCGGCCCAGGTGCACAGAATGGTGTACTCGGGGCCGTAGGTGGTGCCCCCAGCCTCTAAGTCTTCCTCGACGTAGGGCCGGATCGTGGCAGTGTTCTTATACGACCAGCGGGCGATTAAGGACATTCGCAACCCCCGCGGCCGAGCCACATACCGGCATTCGGGCCAGGTAGCGGTGGAATCAACCCGTCAACGCAGCCGAAAGTGTCGAGCCCCGCCAGTGGCCCCGTCTGTCCGCGATAGCGCTCTGTCACTGTGCCGAACCGGTAGGACTGTGACGCGCCGGATGGTGCTGTTTGACTGGTCACCAGGCGGTCCCCTTGCACCACGCCGTACACGCCGATCAGGTTCAGCAGGATCAGCGAGATGGTGGCGGGGTCGTAGTGTTCTTCCAGGCAAGGCAGCGCGATAGCGAATCGATCGAGGATGAGCTGCAGCACAAAGTCCGGGATCGACACGCCGATACTGGCGAGATACTGCTTGGCTTGGTCGAGGGTGATCATGTCGGCACCTGGGTCGGTAATGCAGGCAGCATACCACTATGGCGCAGGCAACAAAAAGCCCACCGTGTGACGGGCGGGCTCAGTGTGCAGCAGGTGTTACTTCTTGGCGGCAGGCGGCGCTGGCACCGGTGCGGCTTCACCGGTCTGAGCATTCAGCTCTTTCGCGGTTTCAGCTTTAGCCGGGCTGGCAACTTCCAGGGCTTCACCGGCGCTGTTCAGCTCACGCACGCGGCCGATGAAAATACCGGCCGGCTCGTTGTCGTCAAACGTCACGACGGTGCCGGCCGGGATCTGCTCGGCGGCGTTCTGCCACACGGGCGAGGTCAGTTCAAACTTTTTCTTGGCCATGATGGCTCCTTAGCTCGATGCAAACAGGACGCCGGAGCGGCCCAGTGCGTCACGTTTAACCATGATGCCTGCCGCCATCCAGGTCAACCAGTGGTAGTCGCTGAAAGGCATGTTACGCATGATCGGCGTGGTGGTCATGGCCATGCCAACGGCAGGCTGGATGAACTCACGCGACAGGCGGACGGCCAGGATCTGGTTGCCGGTCAGCACGTTGGTTTTCTTGATACCCGCGACGCCCGGGGTGTTCAGCAGGCCTTGCAGGAAGGTCTGGAAGCGGGTGTCGTTGGTGCCAGTGCCCAGTTGGTTGAACCAGACTTCAGGCGACACGTAGAACATGATGTCGCCGTCGACGTTGTTGGCACGACCTTGCAGGATCGACAGGATGGTGGTGAACACCGTCTGACGCTGTGCGTAGGTGGTGGCAGCTGCGGTCATGTCGGTATTCAAGCCACCGGCGCCGAGGTTCACCAGCTGGGTACCTGGGGAGTTCTTGAGGCCGAAAGAGCTGACACCCTTGAACACGGCATTCGCGTCGCCGTTCAGGAAGTTATCGAGCACTTTGCGACGAACGGAACGAACCGAAGCAGCCTGGTCGTCGACGATCGCGTCGAAACCTTCCGAGCGCATGGCTTCCATCTCACGCCATTCGCGACCGAACGCGTTGTCGTGGATCAGCACCAGGGTGCCTTCGTAGTCGTACGCAACGTGGTCGACGGGCTTGGCGTGCTGGCCGCTGATCGAGCTGCGGGCCACGAAACCGTCGTTTACTTTGCGGTATTCGCTGGTGATTTTGCCAATAGGCAGCGAGCGGGCCAGCGGCAGCAGATCGTCCAGGATCACGTTGCCCTCATCACCGGTCAGCAACGACTTGGTGGTGTTGTCGAAGTCGCGATACACGTCCTGGGGTACACGGCCGACGTTCGCTTCCAGTTGCACGCCTTCGTGTGCAGCCAGTTGCAGGTCCATGTAGCGTTCGGAGCGACGACGCAGGGTGATGTGCTCGTATTGCTCGCGAGCCGGGCGGCCATTGGCGGCCAGGATCTTTTTGTCGAGGTAGAAAGCCATTTTCGGCGCTCCTTACTTGAACTTGACGCGGATAAATGGAGCACCCGCAGTGGTTGTAACGGTTTCATCGGAGTAGCAGACCACGATGTCGGTGGTGCCGTTGGCGGCTTTCAGTTGACCGTCACCGTTCGAGGTGAGGGCCGAATCGAAAGCGTAGGTGCCGGCCACCGCGCGCATTTGGTAGTACTCGCCGGAGTGCGGCTGGTACCCGAAAGCGGTTTCGGTCAGCAGGTACGTGTAGTCCACCGGGCCCAGGATCGGCTCCTTGATCACGTAGGCGAAACCGACGGCGCCGCCGGCCGCATCGTGCGGCTTGAACTTGCCAGGTGCTGCGCCGGTGATCAGAGCCAGGAAACCCGACTTGACAGCAACGGACGACAGGCGCTCGGACTGCACAGGGTTAATGTGCTGAACAGGGCCGAGGTAAATTTTGTTGTGCGCAGACATGGTCGGTTACTCCGGCAGGGTGTCAGCAAGGTTGTCTTGCTTGTTGATGACAGGCAAGCCACCCAGGATCGGGGCCGCCGGCTGGAACTTCACGAACGCAGCTTTCAGCGCATCGCCGCTCAGTGCGTTGGCAACCACTTCGCCCAGGTGCTCGGTAACAACACCGCGCATCTCAGTTTCTTGAGCGTTGGTGTTCGCAGTCAGCGCGGTTTTCAGTTCGGCATTGGCCGCCTGGAGCGCGGTGATTTGTTCGGTCAACGGAGCCAGGGCAGCGGTGTTAGCCGCGTTCAGTGCTGCCAACTGGGCGTCGAGTGCCGCCTTCAGTTCTTCGGGTGTCATATCGAGCGCCTCAGTATTTAGTGTGTTAACGGGTTTGGATGTTACACCACTGCGGAACATCGTCAAAATCTTATTGACAGTGGCCTTCAAACTGAATTCAACCTTGCGTTCCACCGGTGCCGACTGTTCCGACAGCGTCACCTTGCCGTCGATGTAGCTGTAGCCGGTGCTGAAGTAGTCGCCCTCGACGCAGTACACCACGTTGACCGCGTCGAAGTCCTCCGCGTAGGCCCACTTGTCGACGGTGCCATACTTCGTTTGCAGCGCCTGGCTCAGTGCGTCGCGTTTGGCCTCGTAGCTGTCGTCACTGAGCACATCGTCGTTCACGGTGATCGGCTTGGCGTCGGCAACGTTGACCATCAGGCCCACGCCCTGCTCCGGGGTGGCCGCGCCGGTCTCGTTGATCAGGATGGCGTCGTGGTCGAACTTCATGTTGCGCGCGATCCAGTCGTAACCGTCGCCGTTGGTGGCGGGCTCACGCTCCAGCATGATGCCGGTACTGGTGTGGATCGGTTGCTTGGCTGCCACGGCGTCGAGCAGCTCACGGCCGCGAATGCTGTTCTTGGCGAACTCGGTGTCCACCCACTTCTCCAGGTACACCCGGTTACCCTCGCGCCGCACGTTGCGGTTGTAGGCACCGGCGTAGTAGGCGTTCGTGGCCTTGGGGTGGAATGCGGAAATATACTTGCCGTTCGCCATCGGGTGGCCCACGGGCGCCGGGGTGTCCTCAAGGCTGAGGTAACTGGCGTCAATCTCGGCTTTCGGGTACAGGCCGCCGTTCATCACCACGTTATCGGGCAGCGTGTACGACGGGATCACCAGGTACTCGCGGCCGTCTTCGTTGACGGTGCGGATGTCGGCATTGTTGACGATAGTGCGCAGGTTCACGCGGATCGGCTCTGCGCCGGGTGCGTGGTTAACCTGCAGAGTGCGAGATGTGCGGCGCATGCCTAAGCCCTCGTGGAAATAGGGCATAGGATGCGCCAGATGGTGCGGGTGTTGCAAGCTGGCCGGTTTTCCCCTTCTGCTGCGCGCCCCTGCCCGGTGTTATCACCTTTCGGTCAACCTTGCCGCACAGGTATCGACTTACGGAGGACTTGTCCCGGCACCCGGGGCCAGACTCGGTTTCGCAGAACAGTGGCCGCAGCCCGGATGGGCGCATCATTAAGCCATCTGCCGCAGCTTGCCCCGCTAGTGTATCACTTGTGTCAACTCCCGTAACTACCCACTGTGTCAACCGTGCGTGTATCCTGTCCAGCATTACCCAATCGCCCCGGAGCGACTCACATGCAGCCTACGCCCCTTGAGCTGGCCGTCAACGAACTGACGCAGCGGCAAATCATCGCTTCACGTAACGCCCTGTCCCTGGGTGGCAACGACGCCAAACGCCCGGGTGCCTGGTGCGAGTACGGGTTCCCTAATGACCTGGTGTTCAACGACCTGTACCGCATGTACGAGCGTCACGGTGTGGCCCACGGTGTCGTGCACCGCCTGCTCGACAAGTGCTGGGAGACCATGCCCGAGGTTATCCAGGGCGACAAGGCCGACGAGAACACCACGCAGACGCCGTGGGAAAAGTCGATCGCTAAGCAGTTCAAGAAGCTGAAAGCGTGGAAGCACTTCAAAGAAGCGGACCGCATGCGCCTGGTGGGCCACTACTCCGGCATCCTATTGCAAGTGGCGGACGGGCTCGCCTGGGACCAGCCGCTGAAAGCCAAGGTTGGCGTGCTGGTGAAGCTGATTCCAGCGTGGGAAGGCCAGCTCGAACCTGCCGCATGGGACACTGAGCCCACGAGCCCGACGTATGGCGAACCATCCATGTGGTCGTTCAATGAGGCGCAGGTCAAGGAGAACGACAGCCTAGACCCTGGCCGCGCCATGCAGATTCACCCGTCACGCGTGTTCATCGTGGGCGACTACCGTACCGGCGTACCTCTACTGAAGGCCGGGTACAACGACTTCGTGACGATCGAGAAGGTGGTCGGCGGCGCCGGTGAATCGTTCCTCAAAAACGCCTCCCGTCAACTGGCGATCAACTTCGAGAAAGATACGCAGATGGACCAGGTAGCCCGGATGTATGGCGTGCCGCTCAGCGAGTTGCACACGGCGTTCGACGACATCGCCAAGGGCATGAACCGCGGCCAGGACACCGTTCTCGGCATGCAGGGCGCCACGGTTACGCCACTGGTAGCCACGGTTCCCGATCCCGAGAAGCCGTTCAATGTGGCGCTCCAGTCCGCCTGTGCCAGCGTGCAGATTCCGGTGAAAATCGTGGTCGGCATGCAGACCGGTGAACGTGCTTCCACGGAAGACATCAAGGACTTCAACAAACGGGGCCAGGGGCGCCGCGTCAACGAGCTGAGCGATGACATCGAGGGCTTCGTGGCCCACCTGTCGAAGTACCGCCTGCTCGACACTCCGCTCAGCGGCACCGACCCGGAAATCACTTGCGTGTGGGATGACCTGGGCGAGGCTACCCTCAGCGAACGGCTGGCCAACGCGAAACTGATGGCCGAGACGAACAACCTGGGCAACTCCACCGGCGACAAGTACTTCAGCCCTGAGCAGATCGTCACGACTGCCGGTTTTGAGGTGGAAGACATGCCCGAGCCGCTGCCGGACGTTGCACCGACTGACGAGGAACTGCTGGCGCAACAACCGCCGCAGGTGACCGAGTAATGGCCGCTCAAGCGATTCTGCCGAGCAACCCGCACGACCCGACGGGCCAGGACCGGCGGGAACGTGGCGCCATCAACGACTTCGATCGGCGGCTCGCCAAGGTCCGGGCGCTGTACATCGGCCTCTTGGGGCGCATCCCGTACAACGTGGTAACGGTCAACGCCGAGGTCTACCAGTATCAGCTCACGCCCGAGATGCTGCAGATGCAGCTCGACGACGTGGGTGCGCAGGTGGACCGCATCCTGCTGGAGTACGACGGCCGTGACCTGTGGTTCACAGAGGCTTACGTGCAACCTGCATACCAGCAGGGGACGGCTCAACAACTGGCTAATCTTTCGGTGCAGTCTACCGCGTACGCAGCCTCCCGGCCGACCTTAGACGCACTGTTAACGTCTCGACCGTATCAGACTCGTTTGGCTTTCTTGAAACTCAGATTGCAGGGTTCTTTGCAGGGTTTCACTGCCGGCGTCCGTACAAATATGAGCCAAATTCTTTCAGACGGTCTTGCAGCCGGCAAAGGGGTTAGGGACGTTGCCCGGCAGCTGACTGAGCAAACAGGTATTGAGTCTCGAAAAGCTTTACGTATCGCCCGGACCGAGATTCCCGGTGCCCTCAGAGCTGCACGAATGGCAGAGGCTGATCAAGCTAAAACCGATCTGGGGATTCTCACTAAAGAGATGCATATGTCCGCACTCAGCCCAGTTACTCGCCCCCATCATCGAGCCCGACATGCACACCTTTACACGACTCAAGAACAGCGAGAATGGTGGGACAGCGGGGGAAACCGGTACAATTGCAAATGTTCCACGGTTTCTATTTTGGTTGACGAAAAGGGTAACCCTCTGACCCCGGGCATCATCGATCGGGCTAAAGCGATGCTTGCCAAAAATCCCCCACCTGCTCAAAAAGTCTAAAGGGTGAAAGAACGAGAGTAGGTACCGTTTTTGCCGTTTGGCTGAATAAGCAAGACGTCGCCTGGTTTGCCCACGTGTTTTGCCCAGTTACGAATTTCGTCAAGGCTGTCCGAATTAAAACGGTAGCACCCGCCTTTGTTCTGGATGTTGACTTGGGCAAGATATTTCATGTCTGCGATTCCTTGGTTGGTGAATTAATTATGCGAGTAGGTGACATTCGTGTCAACTATAAATCCGACGAAAGGAAGAAACCCGGCACCAGAGAAAGCGTGACCGGGTTTCTGTGTTGCGATGTGTTGATGTGACGGTCACAGAATGCGGTATGCCACGATATCTGTGGGCAGGACCTCCGTCTGGTCAGCCCATAGCCAGAAATCTCCGTCCGGTGTGATTTGCTCGGGTCCTGAAATAGTCCCATCGCGGTGCTGTATCTCAACTACGGCTCCGACTGCTGGCATTTCCCGAGTTGTTCTCCACGATCCGGAATGATTGGTCCAGGCCGGGACCTGACCTTTCAGCGGCAATGTGGCTTGCTCTACCCCGTCCGCCTTACGCTGCAACTGCTCCAGCTGCACCAGGCGATCCCCGTAGAACACCACTTTCTCAGCGTCGTACATGCCGTCGGTGTAGCCGCGCTTCGACTTGCCGAGCGTGCGGGCTGCGCAACGGCGCCACAATGCTTTAAACGCGTTGCCCTCGTTGAACGTCATACCCAGGGCGTCGATGATGTCCTGGCACTCGGCGGTGTACGGCTGCGCCTGCTCGTTGATCGGGTGCGTGATGTCGACCTGGTAGTACGTGGTGCTGCCGCCGGTGTATTCGTCGTTGGTTTTCATGGCCGGGCCCGCCCGAGGTGCCAAGTTTTTTCGTCATGCGCCACGGTGCAATCGAGCACCCGCATGTGAATCTCGGCCAGTTCGTCGTGCTGAAACTTCAACTCCGCACCCTTCAACCCGGCAACCTTACGGCCGTCCTGGTCCTGAATGCTGAAGGCGTCGCCCTCGCGCACGAAGCTGAGGTAAATCTTGTTGGGGTCGCGTTTGCTGGTCATCCGCGTAGCTCCTGCGCCAATTGCGACAGACGCTGCAGTTCTGAAGTCTCGTATTCCGTGAATTTCTGGTCGCTGGCGTAGTCGTTGAGCCGGTCGGTGAAGTCGATGCCCTCACAGTCCGTTACGTGCGCCAGGAATTTAATCAGCAGTGCTCGATAGTCCATCCGTTCAACCCTCACTACGCAGCACAACGCCGCTTTTGCCATCTTCGTTTACCCGCTTGCAGGTGGACCGCTCGGGGTCACGCCACACTGCGGGGCCCTCTGCTCCAGCCTCACCGGCTGCCACTGATCGGGCGCACGTCTCGCAGGCTGCGCGGACTACCATGCGTTCCGTACCGTGCAGGTTGGCCAGCTGCACCAGGAGGTAGATCTGTTTGGTGCTCATGCTTCACCTTCGAATTTGCGGTAGCCGGCGTCGAATACGGCAGCTGGCCCGCCTTCTGTGTAAAGTTCTTCGATATCAGCAAGGGTCGTTTCAACCGCAAGTTCTTCTGGCGTACGCTTAGGCCCAAACCACCCCGCGATCAATGCGTGGTACTCCGCTTTCACCCCTTCACCGACCTGATAAACCGCGGTCGCGGCTCCATCTGAACCGGTTGAATGCGCGACAATACGAACGTTTTTATTCAGATGCTTTTTGAATCGCTTATGGCCGTTAGTTCCGCGCAGAAAGACTTCAAGGCCAACAGGTGGCAGCCCTTCGCCGTCCCATTTTGTGCTGTCACTCGGATAGCTGATTTGCGTCAGCTCCAGGCTTAACTCCCGTGCATCCGACCCGAAAGCACACGGTTCGTTGTTCAAAGTCTCCGCTACGAAAAACGCTGTCATACCCGCGCCAATGAGCGTGAACTGCTCGCGGGCATGAAACGCTTTGACTAACGCACGTGCCTGGGCCTCGTTGTGGGTCAGAACTTTCATTGCAGCACCTCCACGTCAGCCCAAACGCTGAACCCGAGTTCCTCGACGAACACCTCGTTGCCCTGGACCGGATGCACCACCAGGTCGCGGTCGGTGAATACGCAGCCTGGATCGGCGATCAGCGTGGCATCGCTGAACGTGAGCATCTGCGCCTCGTATGCCAAGGCGTTATCACAGGCGAGGCTGCCCACCGGGAGCGTTGCGGCGCTGGCGTATGTCGGCTGCAGGGTGAGCAGGCAGATAACGATGAGCCAGCCGACGATAGCGACCCAACGGTAAATGCTGAGGTGGCGGTGTGCGGTGGCCAGGGTGTCCTCAAGGCGTTCGACTTGTTTGCCCTTGGCTACGGCAGACTGCGCCCAGTAGCTATGGCCTTCGGCGATGCCGGGCTCGGACGGTACGCCTTGGGCCACTCGCACCTGTTCTTCGGTGTAACCTGATGCCAGGAGTTGTTCACGGGTAACTTTCATCTGCTGTTGCTCCAGTTCGTGGTTGTGGTCGCAGTGTGGTGCAAGATGTCGCGTGTGTCAACTGTGCTTCAAAAAGAACCCGCCGAAGCGGGTCAAGGTCTGGAGCAGCAGGGTGTGGGTTGGTGCAATTGGCTCATGCCTTGCCGCGAAGGTCCGCGATTATCTAGGAGTCCCACCTACCGGAGAAATCCAATTGCACCAGATGTACCTGCTCGTGGATGGACTCGAACCACCGACTTCCCGGACGTAACGTCATCACGATACGAGCAGGCCCTCTGACCGTCTGAGGTACTGAGCAGGTACATCTGGTGCAACTCGCCGCATGTGCGGCCCCTGGTCCTTGGCGCTGGTTGTTTGGCTGCCACCGAAGTCCCCTTGAGCCTGATTACCCTGCGCGTCAGGTCGGTCGTGTTCAAGGTGGGCGCGCTGAGTCGCCCCGTTTTAGTTCTGCCTTTCGGCCTTCTTCGGTGCTCCCCGCGCAGAGTATCGAACTCTGTTTGCACTCCTGGAGCTTATCTGCCCAAGGCGGGTAATTACTCCGCTATGACAGGGGCTACCCAGGCGCTCCGGTCCTACCGGCCCGCAGGGTCAAAATTGGTGGATGGATTGTTAACGAGTTCCCGCTGTACCCGACATCTCGTATCGTTTACCTCCTAGGGGCCTACCGCGCCAGACGATAACGGCGCTGCTACGTGCCTAGGACAGCCGGTGCGTTCCGCCTTTGCACCTGAAACCCTTCATGACTCTGCGGCGGGTGAGGTGGCCAGATTCCCACAGGTCGCCGCACCTGTCAACCCCTGCGACGTAATCTCGCCGGCATCATCAGCCCGACGCCTGGTTGCTTGGCGATCATCACCTTTTCGAGACCGTAGCGCAGGCTGTCCACGTAGTGATTGAACTTGTCGACGATGTCGCGCAGCACCTGGCCGGACTTCTTGTCGATCTTGTACGAGTAGAGCCTGAATTCCTCGGCCGTCTCAACGCAGTCGGGGTGGATCACTATCTGGCTGAACGATTTCAGGTGATCGATACCATCCTCGACGCTGCCTTTGCCCTTCACGGCACCGACGCAGCGCGGTATGCCCTTGCGCTTCACGTAGCTGATGGACTCAGGGCGCGCGCTGTCGGCGATCACCTCGTAATCGGCGATGCCCGGCAGTGCGTTCTGCAGGTACGCCGGCGTGTCGTCAAGTTCGAGGCCCACCTTGCCGCACTCGGCGTCGATGTAAAGCACGTTGCCCGGTGCGATCCAGCAGCGTGTTGCGGCGGTTGGGTCCTGGCTGAAGCCCCAGTCGAGACCGTGGTACGGGCCGTCCCAATCTGCTGCCCAATCCAGAGCGCCAATGCGGTACTTGCCGGCGAATATCTGCGCGTCGGTGCGGTCACGGTATTCACCCAGCCACACGTGGCCGAACGTGTCGAGTGCTGCGGTGCGATCGCGTTCCATCTCGTCGACGAGCACCTGCGGACGGAACGGGTTGTCGAATAGGTTGACGTGGATCAAGCAGAAGTTGGGATCGTTCGCAGCTTCCTCGCTGCACATGAACTGATCCACGGCGTCGGTGCGCTGATCCGGGTTCCAGCTAAACCAGATCTGCGACCCGGGGTTACGGATGGTCGGGCGTAGCAGTTCAAGCGATCGGTGGGACAGGCTCTGCGCTTCCTCCACCCAGGCCCTGTCGAAGCCTTCCAGGGATTTGATCGAGTCGGCGGTGTGGTCCTGCATCCCCTGGAAAATGATAAGGCCTTCGTGGCCGATGCGGCGTATCTCTGTGAGCGTGATGTCGAACAGGTGCGAGACGCCCAGGGCGCGAATCTTGCCCTCGATCAGCTTTTTGGCCGAGAACTTGAGCGATTTTTGAATCTCCCGGATGCACACAGACTGCTGATTCGGGTTCGCCACGTGTTCCTCAACCAGGAGTTCGGCAAGAAAGTGGCTCTTCCCGGACCCACGGCCGCCCTTCACGCCCTTGTAGCGACATGGGGGCAACAGGGGTAGCGCCCAACGCGGTGTGGCTATCTCAAGCTGCATCAGTCGATCACCTTGCGCACGATTTGAGTTACCTGCAGGTCGCCGGTGTGTTCCTGGGTCACCTTGTCCTTGTAGTTCGGGTCGATCTTGCTGGCACGCCAGCGCCAATGGTGCGCCAGTTCCCGCGCTACTGCCAGTTGGTGGGGCGTGGTGGCCCTGCTGATTGCGTCCTCTGCCATGGCGTCCCACGTTGCCCCCGCCTGTTTCCGTGCGGTATTTACGCGCGCGGAACGCTGCTCATCGGCACCGATCCAGCGCACCAGCACCGACACGTTGACCGTGGCTTCCTCCGCAATGGCGGTCAACGTGCGGCCATCCGTAATCCGGTCGCACACCCAGTCAACGCCAAAGTAATCGAGTACCGACATGCTACACCCTCCCAAGTTGACGCCAATGCTACCACGGTTTCGTGTAGGCAAAAGCGTATACGACGCCTGACTACGCTTAAGTACCTGTATTCATTGAAGAAATAGCAAATTTGTATGCAGTGTAGGCAATTCGGCCCTATTTGTTGCTTATTTTACATTTTTACCCTTGTTATATTATTACCTTTATTTATTTCTACATTACTTTTATAAAAAATTGACTACATTGAATACAAAGAGCTAAGAGCCAAGCGGGCCGTGGGTTTCAGCGTAGTACGGAATTGCCTACTTCTTGCCTACAGTCCACCAGAACCGCCTACAACACAGGCAATAAAAAGCCCAGCGTGAAAGCTGGGCCAAATTCTCAATTTCCTGAGCGTATAGGAACCACGTTGCCTTGCGCTAGTGAAACCCCCTCAAACCCCCTCAAAACGTTCATTCCGAACCGGATGGACTGTTTGTGGACAGCGCCACGACCGCGCAGCGCGTCAGCAATAGCCCGGATAAAATCACGTCGTTTCATCTGCTCCAGGCCCTCCGACACGTACCACTTGAGGTAGTCGTCCCAAAGGTCCGCCTCGCTCACACGTTGCCCAGCAGCCACCACCAGTCGGTCATTGATGTAACTCTCGGTGGGCGAGCTACTGGAAAGCATGTTGCCAAGCTCGTCACGGCTCGACTGCGGCAATGTGAACCGCCCGTTACGCATCAGTCGCTGAAGCCCTTGCACGGCCCAGGCAGCGATCCCAGGCAGCTCGGTCAGCAACCGGTCAGCAAGGTCGACCTGTTCGTGATCGAGGAACGACCGGTCGAAGGCCAGCGGTATCCAGCGGTTGGCGCTGGCGCCCGAATCGTCGAACAGCGTCGGTATGCTGTTGGAAGCCAGGAGCAACTTGCAGTTGAGCGAACCCTGCCACGGGGTCTGCGTATAGAGCAGCGCCAGTGACACCGGTTCGTTGGAGCTGATCGTTTTGAACAGACCGCCCACCTGCCGCGCGTTGTTGCGCCCAGGGCTTGCAGTATCGCTGTCGATGCTGACGTTTTGGCCACGCATGCCGGAGAGGATTTTGTTGTCATCTAGTGTCGGCAGCGCGAAAGCTCCAGCGCCGTCGCCGAGCAGGGCGCGCAGCACTTTGATGATAGTGCCCTTACCTGACCGTGGTGGACCGATAAAGATCATCGACTTCTCGATGCCCAGGTGATCGCGGCAGAGGCACCACCCGAGCATCTCCTGTAGGAGCGAGATACGTTCCAGGTCGCTGCGGAAGATGTCGCCCAGCCACGCCAGCCATTGGACGCACTGCGCCGTGGGATCGTAGTCGACGGCCAGGGTGCGGCTGTTGCGGTACTCAGGCCCGTGCGCTCGAAGCTGACCGCTGCCGGTGTCCAGCACGCCGTTGGCAAAGAAGGTGAACGACGACGGTGGGTCCGACTGCCCGTAGCGCGGCAACTGGTCGCGCAGCACCTCAAGCGTGCCTTTGATGCGGCCGGACGAGGTTTTGATCGTGGCGCTGATCATTGAGATGCCGATCAGCCGGCGCAGCTCGTCGTCAGGCGCGTATTCCCAGCAGCGACCGTTCCACCAGTGTGACGCGCCTTCGAACGAGCCCAGGCGTGCACGGAAAACGCCCTCGGAGTCACGCAGCACCGCTGCGTCCATCAGGTGATCGTTGAACGTATGCACCTGGGTGACTTTCAGCGCGGCCAAGGGTTCGAACTCACCGGCGACTACCGTGACCGGTTCCGGCGTGTTGAGTGCTTCGGCCACCGGTGCCGCAACCTGCATGCCGAGCAGCTCTTGCATCTTGTCGAACGCTGCTTTGGCGTCCGGCCCCATGCGGAACCCTTTCGCTTTGGCATCGTGAAACACCGAAGCGATGGTGCGGGCTCCGGGTGCATCGCTGGACCAGCTGTCCCAACGTTTCTCGATTTCGTGTTCGTTGCCGCTGTGCTCCGGCTTGCCGCTGGTGGCCGACCACTCACAGAACGCCTCCAGTGCTTCCGCCTCGGCTTCAGCGTGATCGCCCCAGTGCTTCATTGAGGCCATGGTGTTCTGCCAGGTCTCGTTGTCTTCGGCGTCCAGATAGGCGAGCGCGGCTTTGATCGACGGCAGTTCCGCAGGATCAACGGCGCGTGGTACACGGTCCGGACGTTCGATGATCTGTTTCTCAAGGAACGCAGGCGCAGCCGGCAGGTCCTCACCGGCACCAGGTGTTCCGGTCATCCAGGTGTAGGGCTGTTGCGTGTCGGGGTGGATAGACGGGGGCAACACCACAAATCCGTTGTGTTTGCCGTCCAGACCTGCCCCCGGCTGCCCCTTGTAGCGTGTGCCGGCCAGCGGTGCCGCGAAGTACATGTGAAACCCCGTACCCCGGCCCGACTGCGCCATCACTGGCGACAGGAGCAGCCCGTGTTCGGCCTGCAGAGCTGCGAAGCTGGCCTCGCCGCCGTTGCGGGGGTCCATATCGAGCACGTAGAGGCCGGAGGTTGCCGGCCGCATGCCGATGCCGGAGTTAGGGGACGCTGTCCACCACCGTTCGATCTGCTCGACGTCGGTCGTTGCTTCGCTGCTGCCGTGTTCACAGCCGGGGTATTTGGTTCCGGGTTTGAGGGGGAAAACGTGCCACCCGAGTGATGCGTAGTACAACGCCCACCCTTTATAGAGGTCTTGACTCATTTATTACACCTTGCGATAATCGCGCGACCCTGCGATATGAAATATTTAGCCCGCCTGCCTACACAGTGCGGGCTTTTTCTTGTTCCTGATCAGATGCCCGCGTGTTCCAGTTGGACAAGTCACCCGAGTCAGCCGGGGTGGGCCCAAACGCGCCGCACCCGTTGCATTCAACCCATTGCGTAACATCCAGGTTGGTACTGCCACAGAAGGGACACGGTTTGAGCAGATGTTTCTCACGCCAGGTAATCACTGTTCGCCCTCCAGGCTCTTGAGCACAGCCGCCAAGTCGTAACGAATCCGGCGTGCCACGGTAACGGACGGGATGGTGCCACGGCGTGCCAGGCGGCGCACTGTTTCCTCGGTCAGCTGCAGGTAATCGGCCAGCTCTGCGGAACTTAGCATACGTTGCTCGGTCACGGGTTCAGGCGCTTTTGCGCCTTGCATAGGTTGGTGCATGTCGGGGCTACTCCAGGCTTGTCAAAGCGCAAGGGTACTCCGCACCGACCGACTCGTCAATTCAAGGAGCCGCACCCATGCCGCAAATTAAAACTACCACATCCGCTTGGGCCGACGTTTACGCCCTGTCCGGTATCGCTCCGGGCACCGCCCTGCTCATACAGAACCAGGCCGGCAACGTCGCGCTGTTGCAAATCGGCGCCACAGCACCTCAAGCCACCGATAACACCGGCCGCTGGCTGCAATCTGGCCTGGAAGCCGTAGTCGACGCAGGTGCAGCGGGATTGTGGATTCGCTGCAGCCCGAACGGGATCACAGCTTACGTCCAGGGGGCCATGTCATGATCCGCGACCCAGGTATGACAGCCGCTGCAACTGAGGCCATGATCGCAGCAGCAATGGGCCCCGCACTGGCACCGGTGAGCGTCAGTTACTCCCCGGCCAACGGTGCTACCGTGACGCTGCCCGCCGTCCCCAATGACCTGTTCGTGACCCTCACCCCCGCGACTGACCTCGCCTCGCTGACCCTGGTGCTGCCCCCGGAATCGGCAGGGCGCGAGAACCAGGCCTTGCGCATCCGCAGCACGCGCAACATCGCGTCCCTGCTCATCACCGGCGCCACGACGATCGACAACGCTGAAGTGATGCTGAGCGCCAACGGCGTGACTGTGTTCTTTAAATTCGCCCCCAACACCTGGTCGAGGACCGTATGAGAAAATTACTTGCTGTGCTGCTGTTACTCCCTGTGCTCGCCCACGCCGCAGGCAATGACCTGTTGATCAACCAGCGCCGCGCCGACGACGCCGCTACCCTCACCCGAGGCGTGAGCCCACCAGGCGGCGGGGGCGTCAATGCGGTCATGGGCTACAACGGCGCGTCCAACCTGCCGGCGTTCTTCAGCATCGGCCCCGGCCTGTCGTTGTCGTCCGGTCTGCTCACTGGTTTCAGTGGGGCATACGGCGACCTGACCGGCACGCCGACCGTGTTCGCTCCCGCAGCCCACGTTCACCCGATCAGCCAGGTTACTGGGCTGCAAGCGGCAATCGACGGCAAACTGGCGACACCTGCGGGCTCGGCCGCCCAGTATCTGCGCGGTGACGGCACCCTGGCCACTTTTCCGGCGCTGTTCAACGGCGCATATGCCTCGTTGACCGGTATCCCGTCCACGTTCGCCCCTGCTGCGCACACGCAAGCCTGGAGCACGATCACGGCGACGCCGACGACACTTGGGGGTTACGGGATCACGGATGCAGCAACAAGTGCCCAGTTGGCGACCAAGTTGACAATCCCGGCAGGCACGACGGCGCAATATGTTCGGGGTGACGGTTCATTGGCGACATTGCCCGCGGCCAAGCGTACCGAGAGTTATGTGGGGGTGACGGATGTGAACGGATTGTTCACGGTGACATACCCGACTGCGTTCCCGGCGGTGCCCAGTGTACAACCTGGGCCGCCGAGTGACTCAACGCAGAGCTGGGTATTGGTGACGAGTACGACGACTGGATTTAGCGTGCGTCTGGTGCAGCGGGGCGTGCTGACGGTCCTGTCTTTGCAGGTACTGGCGGGGGTAGTTTCTAACGTTGCCGCGGCCCCGGCCCAGGTTTTAGTCGTCGCGCAATAGCTTTAATCAGCGCGGTACGTTCCCAGGCGACGTGCCGCGTTATCCACTTCCATGAGAGTCCTTGGCAATACAGCTCATACGCGAAGGCCAGGTCCTCCAGTGGGATTGCTCTATGATTTCGCACGGCGCCCCCTGAATTGCACTTCAATACCGCGTGCTTTCATCGCCCGGCTGAGTGCAAATTTCCCCGAGTAGCCTATGGCGATCGCCGCGTCATTCTTCGACATACCTTCGGCGGCCATACGGCGCAAAGCGTCACCGAAAGACTCACCTGTCTCAGACACGTAATTTGCCGGTATGCACGTCGAGTCGAACGGATCCTTATCAGGATTGCGTTTGAGCAACTGCGAGAAGCTGTCCGCGCGATAGCCTATTCGCCGGGCGACCTCCGCGCGGTTGCACCCTTCGGCGGCCAGGTACTCGATTACGCCCCACAACGGCATGCCATAAGCTTGCTCCACCTCTGCCGGCCGGGTCATCGGTTCAACCTCTTAACTTCGTCGAGGCAGGCGTTCCAGCCTTGCGCTTCTTCCCATGTGCGGAAGTCGGAAATTGCACCGGTGCAATGGGCTCGCTTCCGCTCAGGCATAACCACCGCTACCGGAGCGCGGTTTGCTGTCAGCAGCGTGGAAAGCTTGTTTCTGATCCTTTCTCGGTCGCTCCATAGTGCCCACTCACAATGGAATTCATCACGGTCAGGCTCGGGGTTAAGACTTGGAACAATGCGGTCTATGGCGTCCTGAGTCAGCGCTACCGGCGCGGGCTGCCCGGCGTACAGCGGCTTGATCACAATCGTGAAGCGATCAATTACGCCCTGGCCCCATGCTATTTCTATATCGCGCATGGTTGGCTCAATGGTCGAGGCTTTGTTGCGGTAAACCTCGCCACCTTTTCCGACAGCCTGCGCAAGCCACGCCGCCGGCTCGCCCGAAGTTTTTTGATCGTTCATGGTTGCAAAGTCTCCGTTCCGTTCTTGTGGGCCAGGTATATCATGGCTGCTCGATATATCAGAGCCTCATAGACGCGTATCGATGAGCCATACATCGCGCGATAATCCATGGCTGCATCGGCGATGATGGCGACCTTCATGGCTTGCCAGGCAGCATGTGCTTGAGCAGCGCTGGCGTGATGGCCAAGATGCTTCATCTTGCCGCCGTTCTTGCAGTACGCCATGAACACGCCACGTCGCTTCACATAGGAAACTCCAATCGGGCACTCACCTCGTGCAGCGGTGGACGACGTAAGAAGCGAATTTATGCGCTTAGGAACAAAGCAGCAGGTGTCGGGCGAATAGACCTTGTTGCCCGGGACGAGGATGTCTTTGTCGATTTCGAATCGAAAGCCTTCGGCATCGAACGACGAATAACCTGGCTGGGTGTTACACCACTCGGCAAACTGTTGAAAGTCACCAAATCCGTTGGTCGTTCCGACGTATGCAGGATTCCCTCGCTGATACTGGCCTCCGGCCAAGCACCTGGCAGAGATCTTATTCCATAGGCCTGATGCTCTGGAGTGATGGGAGATAGTTTTCCCTGGCTGGCGCTCTTTCCAGGTTTTTATCCATGCCCCATCTTCGCCCTTACGATCGGGCTCACCGTGGATATTGATTCGCTCAAGATCCGCATACGCCCGCGGCACGCCGTCAATCGTTTGGTTGGTGGTCATGGCTTTGGCTCCTTCAATTCAGGCACGAGCCTCTTGAGCTTCGGAATAACCCAGGAACCAGACCACAGCTTGTAGCGCTCGATTAGTTCGGCCTCCACAGCTTTCTTTTGCTCTTCTGTAAGGCCGGCGCTGCTGAAGGTCATATCGTAGCTAGGCCCTTCCGTCGCCGTTTGTAGTAGATCTGCGGCGCGCTGCTTTCTCGCTGGGTTGTAGTGCATAAACACCTCAGCAAATCAGTTGTGCCAGTGCCAGCAGGCACCAGCAGTAGGCGTGGAGTTGGGCTTTCATGGGTAGCCCTTGCTTATGCGTTCGGCGATTGCTTCCAGCTTCTCGGACATGCTCCACATGTCGTTGTTGTCACGCCTGGAAACGACGGCAGCGCGCTGAACATTTCGGTTGAGCAGGATCTTTGCTGCCAGCAGGATCAGCCAGGATTCGACCTTCCGGCGGAAGAACTTACGCATCACTACCACCCTCTGCTGGCTTGAGTTCGGCGTCTATACGCGCGTTGTACGCTTGCAGAAGCTGTAGAAACCTCGATCTTCCGATAACCGTCATGGCCGACCGAATTTGCGAATCGGTGATCGCCAACGTCATTTCTGTCGCAAATTCTTCTAGCTCTGATTCACGCGCTGCCAACTGCCCCTCCAGCACATCCGCCCGCTCATCCGCTGCGGTCAGGCGCTGTTGCAGGGCACTCACCTTGGATTCAAAAGTTTCTGGTTTGCCGGAAAGTAGAGATTTGATCGGAGCCAAAATATCGGAGGACATGGCAACTACCAGTCTCGGATCATCTAAAATTAATTCGAACAACTCGCGCGCCCTGGTCAGATCTGAGAGCCATTTTGTTGCTGCGGCGTCGGTGACATTCAGCGCGCTATCAAGCCGCTCGACATCCACCAGCGCCGCGTCACGATCGGCGGTTACCCGGTCGAAGTCTGAAAGGCGTACGTATTCAGCCCCGCCAACGCGTGAACGACCGACCATGTAGCCGATGCACTTGAACTTCTCAATTTCACTCACAATGCCACCTCGTAGCGAATATTCAGCGTGATGCTCGACTCGTCGTCGAACACGAAAGTCACCTGTCGCATGTCACGGTCGTACGTGCGCAGCGAGAAGTGACAGTAGCAGTAGCCGTAAACATCGTCGGCCAGTCGGGCCAGTTCAGCGCGTGACATAGGTTTAACTCCAGTAATTAATTGTGACGGTCACTGATCGACGCGTTTAGTAAAAATGCCGCTGAATACCTCACGAGATCCCGTCAACATCCGATCATGATTGACTAGGCCGACGGCCCTGCAACGAAGTACGCTTTTACGGGACAGTCTGCACCCGTGTTTTGCCTCACGTTGAAACCAGATACTGAGGACTTTCAGTGCGTCGCTGACTTGGTATTTCATGCTCTGCTGCTCCAGTTCGTTTCGGTAAGCCCAGTCTCTACTCGGTTGCCGCTTGTGTCAACTTACCCACGAAAATAAACCCGGCCGTACGTCGGCCAGGTCGTTACGCGTATTTCAGTTCGACGCCTTGCGACCGTGCGGTGTCCATCACCAGCTGGGTCATCTCGTCGCGCTTGCCCAGTGCGCAGCTGACCACGCCAAGGCTTACGCCGGCTTCGGCTGCGATCTTGGCACGGTTGAGGCTGCGCAGGCCGGTGGCTATAGCGTGCTGCATCGCAATGCCCAGGAGGCGCTCGCGGTGTTTGCGCAGGGTGTCGCTCGAAGGGTTATAGGCCATCATTCGTTACTCTGTACGGTATTTGGCGCAGTGTTGCACAGAGGTGACACGGGCGTCAAGGACAGGGCAAAGTCGGTAAAGCACACCCCGCCCGGGTACGTCAGCATGCGCGCGTGCGACATCTGCGGCTCGCCCATCAGCTGGCGCACCTCGTCGAACGTGCTGAAGCCTGAGTCGGCCGAGGCGCCCGTGCAGGCCAGGGTGTTGGGGTTGTAATCCGTTAAGTAGATCATACGAGCGGCCCTCCCGCGTGGAAGTGGAACCGGCCGCCCAAACGCACCACCAGCTCACCGAACGTCATCTGGCCCCGCTCGCGGCCCTGCCCGGTAAACACCCAGCCCTCGGGCTTGTCCTCACGGGCGTAGAACTGGCCCACGGTTTGCCCGACGTGTTCGGGGCGGATGTGGAACGGCCATATGCCGATGTAGTCGGACGTTTTCATCACGTCGTTGACCTGCTTGCTGATGTTGCCCAGGCCGTACCGTACGTGGTTGCCCTTGTCGTCGGTGTACGCCCCGGAGTTGTTGCGCCAGCAATACGCCCCGTGCAACTCGCGCGCCTGGCGCACCGCATCAGCGGAGACGGCGGCCTCGCTGCGCCCCGGTTGCGGGTCGGGCAGCTGGTGCAACTCCGGCGCCACGCCGAACCGGCGTTCCAGGTCGCGCACTGCATCGATCGACACGCCCCACTGAGCGGCCCACTGCATCAATTCGATCATGGGCGCGGCTCCAGTGTTTCGGCCCAGCCGCTGCGGCCAGGTGTGAGACCGGCTTCACTTACACGAGTTGCCCAACCGTTGGCCCAGGTGGCGGAACGCTGCTCGGGCTTCTCCGCGAACCAGTACCAGCGGCCCTCGACGTCCATGGCGAGCCAGTTGGCCCAGTCCGGAGCGTGTTCCCACTCAGGGGTTGCACAGGCGCGGGAGGCTTGCCAGAACAGCCAGAAAGCCACCAGGCCGCGGTCCTCGTCGCTTTTACCGGAGACGCAACGCGCCAAGCCCTTTTCTTCGACAAATTTATCAAACTGCTCTCGACTGTTCATGCTCGATTATTCCCGTAGAGGGGCTTCTGCCCCGGATTCAGCGGCCAGTGCTCAACGTGGCCACATTTGCCGTTGGTGCACACGCGCCGATATTGCGACGTCAGGTTCGACATAGGCTCGCGGCACAACGGGCACGGTTTGCCGGCTGCGTCAGTCATTCAGTAGGCGTCCGCACAAACCACCGTTTTGCCAGTACCCGTCTGGGTTCCACCTGACCACGATAGGCCCCGGTGGTCCTCCCCACCCACCGTCGATGCGCCATTCGTCACTTTGGTGAGCCTTGTCGAGCAGAAAATCACCGACCGTACCCGGGTGGAAGTACTCTTCGGATCGGTCCTTTCGCCAGATGCAAACGCCTCCACCCATGCCGGTTTCGTCTCGCAGGCTTGCCGGTATTTCTTTTAAAATATCATTCATCACTATCCGCCCCAATGCGTTCAATGTATTTCGACAGGTCGCCCACCTGCGTGCCGTACCGCACCCACGCATCAAACGCGGCACGGTCGCCGGCCAGCAACTGGTCGAGTTTGTGGATCTGTTGCGACAGCAGCGCCACGGCTTCGTCGCCAGCGGCCGCACAGATACGCTCAAGAGCCGCAGCGGTGCCCTCGGGCAACGGCAGCTCGATACGTGAGCCGATGGCGGCACGACTGGCGCGCTTGCGGTCACGGGCCATCAGGCGCCGCACTGCCGTTTCGATGCCCGGGCCGAACGTGGCGTGAACCACTGACCACTTCGCGCCGGTGCGACGCAGGGCATATGCCGCTTCGACTGTTTCGTCGGGGTATTTGACAGGGTTAGGCATCGGGGTGCGCCTCGAAAGCAGAAGACTCACACCACAATGTGATTTTTGAGTTACAAGTCATCAGGAGTGGTAAGCCGGTATCGCTGCCGTCGAGTGCCGAAACCCGGTAATTTTTGCCCGGAGTAAAGTAGCCCTCATGGCGATCCGGCACTCGACGGCAGATAAGGTTTTGGCCGACCTGGAAATTGTGTTCGATAGACTCGGGCTGCTGTCCGAGAAGCCGGTCGACGTCCTTTGACATCAGGTCTTCCGAATTGCTGCTCTCGTCGGCTATCAAGTCGAATTTTTCGTCCCACAGGCAAACTTGTACTACCAAGTCGGCGGACGCGGAAACAGTAACCCGCGCGGCATCACACAGGTGCAGAGCTTCACGCAGTGCGAACAGGGCGCGTCGTTGGGCTTCGGTGATCATTGGCATCCCGCCTTGACCAACAAACGGTCTATTTCTTGTTGGAAAGGGGCAAAGCTCTGCGCCATATCTTCAGGAGTAGCAATCGCCGAGCAAACGAGCCAGTTGCTAATAGAATTCAAAAGCTCGGCCATGGCTGGTGCTGCCAGGATCAGTTTTTTGTTCGCCATTTGGCGAGAGTTGTAGTCAAGCACCGGCGCGTCGTCTATGAACACCCGGCAAATACTTGAACCGAGTGCGTCTCGGATTGTGATGTTTTGCAAGGGGCAATCGTGTTCGGCCTCGTCAGATGCCCACGGGCCCCGTCCGTATTGCGTTTTCATGCGTATGTGCTCCAGTTCAGCCGGTTTATCCGGCGATGTGGTCAGTATTAGTCACGCTGACGCTTGTGTCAACTCTTGCCACATCATCGCCACCGAAGTTTCCGACAGGCGCTCGACGATCCAACCGTACAGCTTGTTCATGGCCTCGCGGTCCTGCGCCTGGCACGTGAGCCAGTCGACGCCGAACGTTAGGTAGAACCGGCGGAAAATCTCCGAGTCACTGCGCCCGAGCGCTCGGTGCTCGCCGGCCCACCACGCCATAGCCGACTGCAGCTCAACCTGGGCGGTGCGGTGCGCGTCGTGTTTCTTGACGTTGCTCCCGGCCCAGGCGGCGGGCAGGCTGCGTATGTGCTGTTGTTCCCGATACACATCGTTCGGCATGGCCACGGCGGCCACGGCGTTACGCATGGCGGCCAGCAGCGCCGGTTCCAGCTCAGTCATATCGCCGTCCACGGCTTCGGCGCCCGTGCGGCCAGGTGTCGGTACCGGTTTCGTTCCGCAGTACGGGCACGCCGGCAGCGCGCGAGAGTACGGCGACAGGCAGACTGGGTTGAGGCAGGCGCGGTTTGGAATGACGTCGGTTGGGCCGCTGCTCGACTTGCGCTCCTGGTCGTCGAGTGTCCAATCCGATTTCGCATCGGGCAGCCCGAGGCGCGGGTCAAGGCAGTTGCCTACATGGTCGATGAACATGCCAATAGGCTTGCGGCTGACGGCGATGTGCTGCAAACGCTCGTAAACGCTGAAGCTGTCCCACTCGGCCATCAGCTCGTTCAGGATGTCGAGTCGCCCCATGCGGGAAAACTGCTGCGCATGGACGTTGAAGCTCATGGTTTTTCGGGCGCCGATTACAAGCTCGCAACCCGCAACGTCGACGCCCTCCCCGAACAGTCCCATATTCACCAGTCCGCGGATCTGCCGGGACTCGAACTCGCGCATTGCCTGGTCACGCTCAGTTGCGGGCGTGTTGCCGTCGACCGCTTTGGCTGAGATGCCGGCTGCGCGGAATTTCTCGGCGATGTCCTCGGCAGTCTCTAAATCACTGGTAAAGCAGATGAACTGTTTGCCGTCGGCGTGCTTCTGGTAGGTGTTCACCACGTCACCCACGAGAGACGATTTGCGTACAGCCGCTTTGCCTTTGCCGCGGTCGAGGACGTAGTCGCCCTCCTTGCCCACAGAAACGCCAGCAAGGTCAATGTGCGTTTCCGCTACGATCACACGGTAATCGACCAGGTATCCCCAATCTATCAATTCGCGCATTGTGGGGCCAACCACCATCTTGTCGAAAATGCCCGAGGCGTGCCGGCCCAGGCCACCGCCATCTGCCCGGATAGGTGTAGCTGTTACCCCCAGTCCTTTTGCGTTGGTGAACAACAGGGCGGCTTTACCCCAGGTGTTGTCTTTCTGGCAGTGATGCGCTTCGTCGGTTACCCACAGCGAGCACTGGTGAATGAATTTTGATTCACGCGCGACCCGGCTCGGCGTCAAGGACTGAACCGATGCAACCCCGACTCGTGCGGACGGATCGAAAAAGCACATACCGAGCTTTTCAAGGTGGAGTTTGCAGATATAGCGAACCGTTTCGTCGGGGGCGAGCAATCGATGGCGAATCCCGAACCGCGCCAGGGTCAGGCTGATTTGTTGCACTAGCTCGGCCCGGTGCGCGATGAGGCAAGCGCTGCCCGTGTGCTCGGCCACGATCGAGCCGAACAGGACGGTTTTGCCCCCGCCGCAAGGCAGCACAGCAAGCACGTTAGATTTTGGTCCCAATGCGGCCCACGCGTCGTTGGCGGCTTGCTTAAGCTCTTGCTGATACCAGCGGAGCTTTGGCGCGTACACGCGCCGTACGGCTGCGGCGGCACCGGTGGCGGCTGAGGGAAACGCTGTCACAGGGCAGCACCGATAGCTGCGGCAGTACGGGTGATTGCACGACGCAATGCTGAGCAGTCGTCGCCCCGCGAAAATTGTTCACCGGATTCGTAACCTGCCTCGGTCGCTGCTACCACTTCGTCACCGGGGTAAAAAAGAATATCTAAGCACAGCCTGTTGGCTAGAGATAAGGCAGCGCTGTTATCAGTCAGCGGGTTCCAAGCGGTATGCACTACTTCCCCACCTTTGTGTACTACCAAGGCGATAACCGGGGGGTCCATTAAAAGGCGGCTCTTGTTCCACGGATGGTTAATTGTAAACCCGCAAGCTTTTGCTGCTAGCTCCAGTAATTCACGATCGTTCATGTCTTTCTATTTCCGTAGGGGTTGACATAGGCGTCAACTGTAACCACAATCCCAGCACATCGCAACACAAACCCACGGAGAAACACCATGATTCGATCTTGGCTCAACTCAGCCTGGGGGCTGGCTACACAAAGCGTCCTGCGCCGAAGCCGCGTTAACCCATTTGCCCGTTCCGGTCACCCGCCAGAAAATCCACGTTACTGGCACGCCGGTATTGCCGACCCGATCCAGGCGGCACGTATTGAAGCCGCTGCGGTCAAACGTGCCCGCAAGGCCGAGAAGCTGTACCGCGATGCTCGGTACTCCGGCAGCCAGAACTACAGCCTTTCCCACATCCAAATCAAGTGAGTACCAACATGATCAATCTGTCCCTCCCGTTGTCCGCCACCGCCCTGCGCTTGGGTTCCGCTTTCTTGTCCGACCTGGCCGCGCAGTCCGAGGTAATCCACGCTGAAGTGCGCGGACCTATGCTCGAAGCCTACGTCGGTGAACCGGTCGTTACGGTGAATTTGCCGGAAGACGTCACCGCAAAGTCGGTTGTCGAGGCCGTGAACGGTAACGTCACGGTTGATACCACGCTCGAACAGGACGTAGAAACCGCCGAAGCTGCTGTAATCACACAAGCCGACCTCAACCCGGTCCAGTACGAAACCGTGGTTACCGGCCACGAACGCAACCCGGACTACGCCGGCGCCAACGCCGCGTTCGAGCAAGCTGCCCTCGAAGCCGCTGGCTGGACCATTGACCTACTCGTGCAAGACGGCTACCTGATCCCGGTGACCGAACAACGCCCTTTGGCCGCTGCTCCTGGTGCCTCCAGTCCGGCCCCAGCCCCTGCGCCTGTTCCGCCCGCCGCGAATGGCTCGAGCGTAGAGCTGGACGCGGACGGCCTGCCGTGGGATAGCCGTATCCACTCCGACGCTACCGTGCGCAAGGCCGCAACGGGAAAGTGGAAGACCCGCAAGAACTTAGCCGCCGGATACAAAGAGCAGATCGAAGCCGAACTGCGGGCAGTGATGGGTGCACCTACGGCTACTACGGGGAGCGTGTCCGCCCCGGCGCCAGCCCCAGCCGCGCCGTCTGCTCCCGCTGCACCGACACCGCCTTCGGCGACCGCTGCTGCGCCTGCGGCTCCTGGTGCTATGACGTTTGCTGACTTTACCCGTTACCTGGTGAGCAACAAAATCGACCAGGGCAAAGTCATGGTCCAGGTGCAGAAAGTCGGCCTGACGTCGATCCCGGACCTGGCGAAACGCCCGGACCTGATCCCGGCAGTTGTTGAAGGTCTCAAGTGCTAAAAATAATACGGGGTGGCGCGAGCTGCCCCATTTGCCCGGAGGTGCAGCAGATGAAAATTATCCACACTGATAACCTTGGCGGCGATTACCCCGACGAGAAATTCGTAACAGGGTTGCCGATTCTGCCGGAAGCGACGCTGAAGCAAATCTGCAACGTCATCAACAACTCTATCAACGGCCCGGGCTTTACCGCGCCTCGGTATTACAAGGTGGTGCCTGACGACTATCAGTTGCAGCCAGGGTTTGAGCCATGATCAGCGCCCACTCTCCCCTCGCGCCGTCGAGCGCCTATCGGTGGCAGCCGTGCCCCGGTTCGGTGCCGCTTGAGGCGCGCTACCCTGAGCAAGAGGAAGACGAAGCCGCAGCCGAGGGCACCGCGTCGCACCACGCTGGCTCCGAGGAACTCTTGGGCCGTCCGGTTGCCACTGGCGACAAGGCGCCCAACGGTGTCGTGCTGACCGACGAGATGCTCGAAGGCGCATCGATGTGGACCACGGACGTGCTGACGGTCTGTATCACCACGGGCACGCCATTGGAGGAACTGCAGGTCGAGCAGCGTGTTGCGATGCCACGGATTCACGAGGAAGCCTTCGGCACGCCCGACACCTGGTTGTACGTTCCGTCAATCGGCACCCTGTACGTGTGGGACTACAAATTCGGCCACGGTATCGTCGAGCACGTCGAGAACTGGCAGCTGATCGCCTACACCTGCGGCATTCTGGACTTGCTCGGCATCGACGGGCGCAACGACCAGGAACTGTGGGTCGACATGCGCGTCGTGCAGCCGCGGGCCTACCACCGTGATGGCCGGGTTCGGTCGTGGCGCGTGCGGGCCAGTGACTTGCGCGGCTACTTCAACAAGCTGCGCGATGCCGCGCACGAGGCAATGGGCCCGCATCCGCACACACTGAGCGGCCCGCACTGCCTCCACTGCAAGGCGGCGGCGCATTGCCCGACGCTCAAGCGGGCGACCTGGGCAGCCGTGGACTTTGTGGGCGGATCGGCGCCGGAGTCTCTCGACGCGGATAGCGCCGCGTATGAGCTGGGGTTGCTGGAACACGTGCAGGTGCTCGTCAAAGCCAGGCTGCAAGGTCGCGAGGCTGACGTTACCGCGAGGCTCAAGCGTGGCGAAGTGGTTGCCGATTGGTGCCTAGAACCAACGTATGGCCGGCAATCCTGGAAGGAAGGCGACGAGGCCCAGGTTATCGCCGTTGGCGATATGTGCGGCGTTGATCTGCGCAAACCGGAAGCTGCGGTGACTCCTTTGCAGGCTGTGAAACTTGCAGCGAAAAAAGGAGTTGACGCGAGTGTCATCTACGAATACAGTCACACCCCAAGGACCGGCGTAAAACTGGCCCGCGACACCAACCTACTCAACCGTGCCCGTGCTGGGTTCGGCGTAAATCTGGAGCAATGACACCATGGCAGAAGTAACCGTCCTCGGGCTCACCACAGCAGTTGGCCGACTGGTCAGCGGATCGCTGTACGTCCCGAACACCACCGATTACGAGGGCAACCCGCGCGTGATCAAGTCCGGCCCGAATGCCGGCCAACCTATGGCGACCTACGATTTCAGTGTCGCTTTCAAGAAGACTCCCGGCGTTACCCACTGGGCCAGCGAGCAGTTGCAAGGCCTGGTCAACGGCGTGGCCTCCGCGATGTTCCCGCCTATTTGGGCGCTGGGGCACGCTGAGTTCCCTGCTCAGGCACAGCGTTCGGATTTCAGCTGGAAAATCGCCGACGGCGACGATACCGTTCCGAACAAGAAGGGCAACAAGAACTGTGACAAAGACGGCTGGCCTGGCCACTGGATTATCCATTTCAGCAGCATGCAGGCGCCAAAGGTGCTCGACTACTTGAACGCCAAAGGCACGTTGCTGACCGAGCCGGACGCCGTTAAACGCGGCTACTTCGTCCAGGTGATGGCCGAGTTCAAGAGCAACGCCCCGGCCGCAAGCCCGGGCCTGTTCGCCAACCACCAGGCAGTAGCGCTGATTGCCTACGGCCCGGTGATGAAAGGTGGGGGCGAAGTGGACGTATCGAAAGCCGGTTTCGGTGTCGGTATCGCTCTGCCGGAAGGCGCCACCACTGTGCCGCCCGCTGCAACTGGCGCTACGCCGCCGGCCCCCGCGCCCCAGGCAGCACCATCACCAGCACCAGCACCAGCACCAGCACCAGCACCAGCACCAGCACCCGTAGCCCCGGCGCGCGACCTGGTTGCCGCTGGCCCGACGCTGACGCCGAAAGCTGCCGCTGAGAAACCGGGCGTGACGTACGCTGCGTTCCTGGCCGCTGGCTGGACCGAACAGAACCTGCGCGAATCCGGCTACATCGCGTAACTTAACCCACTGTCACAGCGGCTCCGCCCGGTACACGTCGGCCGGGGCCGTTTTTATTTGGAGCAGGTTATGTTCTTGCACTACCACCCCGAGTCAAGCTGTTACTTTTGGGGGCCGACCTTTGAGCCCGGCGACGGTTTGGTTGAAGACGTGACGGGGGAAGCGTTCCACGAGCAAAGAGCTATTCAGTGGGGCGTTGTAAAACCTGCGCCTCCACCGCCTGGCCTGGCCCCCGCACCCCCGCCACCTATCGCATCGGCCCCGCTGCCGCCCCTGAACCTTTTGCGCGCCGGGCAGCGCCTGCCGGTTGCGTGGGGCTATTCCACCGTGTTACCCGACATGGACTTTGAGACGTTCAGCGCCGCTGGGTTCGAGTGGGACGAGCTGTCGCAGAAGTTCAAGCCCCCGGCCGGTGCCACGAAGAAAGGCTTGCCTGCCATCGGCGCTGCCAAATACGCCGACGACCCCTCTACCGAGGTGCTGTGCCTGGCATACGACTTGAAAGACGGCACCGGCCGGCATATGTGGCTACCCGGCATGTCGCTGCCGCTGGACTTGATTCAGCACCTGGCCCAGTTCGACGCCAGTGCGCCGCCGAGCTACGAGCAGCGTGGCCTCATCGAAACCCACAACAGCATGTTTGAATTCCGTGTTGCAACGCGTGTGCTGCACGAGCGCTGGGGATGGCCCGCCATCGACCTGCGGCAGATGCGCTGCAGCATGGCGAAAGCACGCGCATACTCGCTGCCGGGCGCGCTGGGCAACCTGGCAGAGGTGCTGCGGGTGCCGATCGGCAAGGACAAGGACGGCAAGAAGCAGCTCGAACGCTTCAGCTGGCCGCGCAATCCAACGAAAGCCGACCGCCGCACGCGCATCAACTGCGCCGATGATCCCGACAACGCACAGAAGCTGTACAGCTACTGTGACCAGGACATCGTGGCCGAAGCTGGCGCCAGCGCTCGTATGCCCGACCTGATCCCGCAGGAGCTGGACTACTGGCTAGCCGATCAGGCGTGCAACTGGCGCGGCGTGGGCGTCGACCTGGAGTCGGTGAACGCTTGTATCAGCGTGCTCGACCAGGCGCACCGCAAGTACAACGCCGAGCTGTACCAGATCACTGGCGGCACCGTGGCACGCGCTTCGGAAATTTCCAAATTGCAGGAGTGGGTCGCCGACTGCACCGGCTACCGTATGAAGTCGGGCGACAGTGAGGCGATCGAGGAAGCTATTGCGGTACTGAAAAAGTGGGACAACATCGACGGGGTCATCCGCGCACTGGAAATCCGCAACCTGATCGGCTCCGCAGCGGTCAAGAAAGTCTACGCCATGGCGCGCATGGCCACGCGCGACGCTCGGCTCTGCGACCTGTTTATCTACCACGGTGCCCGCACCGGCCGCGACACTCACGCGGATGTGCAGCCGGGCAACCTGCCGAAGTCGGGGCCCAACATCCGCTGGTGCGAGAACGCCGGCTGCGGCAAGCCATATGCTTTCAAGGCGCACGGCTGCCCGTGGTGTGGCGCTGACTCCGCATTCAGCACTGATCGCAGCCCGGAAGGGGAGAAGGGTTGGACCTGGGAGGCCGTCGAGGACGCACTGGCGATCATGCGCCACGGTAACCTAGAGCTGGTCGAGTATTTCTTCGGCGACGCTGTCCTGACAATCTCCGGTTGCGTCCGGTCGCTACTGGTGGCCGAGCCCGGCAAGGAGCTACTCTGCTCCGACTACAGCGCCATCGAAGCCGTGGTCCTGGCGGTGCTCGCTGGCGAACAGTGGCGCATTGACGCTTTCCACCGCGGCGAGTCGATCTACTACCACGGTGCTGCGGGCGTGACAGGCAAGACTTACGAGTGGTACGAGGCGTACCGCAAGGAGCACGGTACCCATCACCCGGACCGGAACAAAATCGGCAAGGTTGCCGAGCTGGCCCTGGGGTTCATGGGCTGGGTCGGGGCGTGGCGCAACTTCGACAAAACGGACAACTTTACCGACGACGAAGTGAAGGCGCTGATCATCAAGTGGCAGGAAGCGTCGCCAATGCTCAAGGAGTGCGCCGGCGGCCAGACGCGCGGCAAACCCTGGAAGCCTACCAAGTTTGAGAACTACGGTTATGAGGGCATGTTTCTCAATGCCGTTCAGTGCCCAGGCGAAACGTTCGAGTACCGCGGCATCAAGTTCCAGGTGCTCGACAACACGATGTTCGTCACGCTGCTGAGCGGCCGACGCCTGACCTACCACTCGCCGCGCGCGGACCGCACAGAGCGGTTTACCGGTATTCAAACCTGGTCGCTGTCGTATATGACGTGGAACAGCAACCCGGGTATGGGGCCGTTGGGATGGAACCGCATGGACACATACGCCGGCCGACTGGTGGAAAACATTGTCCAGGCTACGGCCCGCGACCTCATGTCTGCCGCCGTGGTGCGCCTGGAGCGCGCAGGCTACCCCGTGGTAATGCGTGTCCACGACGAAATCGTATCTGAGGTGCCCGAAGGCTACGGCAGCGAGGCAGAATTCGAGGCGCTCATGGCCCAGTTACCCGAGTGGGCGGCAGGCTGGCCCGTTCGATGCGGTGGGACTTATAGAGCGAAACGGTACAAGAAATGATCCGACGGACGGTAGGTGACAGTCGTGTCAACTTTAGGGATACTGGGCACATCGAAACGAACAACGGAGCAAGACAAAATGACCGCCGACCAAATCCGCAGAATTCAAGATGCTATCGCCGAGTGCTCCCGCTTCATCGCTAAAGAACAGATCCGTAATCCTGCATTGCGTCCTGCTGAAACCGCTGAATTATTGGGTTTCTACCGCAGCCACAAGGCTAACTTGGAAGGCATGCTGAAATGACCAGGGCTTCTCTATACGCTGAGAAGTACCGCTTCCAAATAATCGGGTGCATGCGAAACCAGGGGGCGCTAGATACTAGCGACGAGGAGATAGAGAGGACTTTAAAAGACTGCGCGGGGAGCATGGGGCTGGTCCCCGCAGCTAAAGAATTGCGGGACTTAGGGCTTCTGGATATCGGAGACCGAAAGAATGACGGACGGTGAGGTGAAATGCGTTTGTGCCCATATGTATTTTTGGGGCGAAGGCTTAGCCAAGGCCTTACAAGATTGCGGGATTTGTTCATCCCTTTCGGAGGCTGTTGAGAGTTTAAGGCTTAGAAAGTGGTTTTACGACGAAGAATCGGACTCTGTCCACTGGGTAGGTTTGGGGCCGGTCTGTAGCAAAGCCCCGCCAATCCAATAACCAGCCACGCCCACCTCAAGCCCCTTAACTGGGGCTTTGCCAGTAACAGCTATAGGACGACTTACGCCATGAACCGTTTCAAACCGAAACAGACCGTACGTATCAACGACCCCAGCAGCGACTATCACAAGTCGCTCGCCAAAGTGGTCGCGGTGGGCACGGACACTTACGACGTGACAGTCGGCACACTGCGGATGCGCGTCAACCCGGATCAACTCCTTGGAGTACGCAAGCCATGAAACCATCAGCACTCAACACCCGCGCCTGGCAGCCCGGCACCTGGATCACCGTCAGCGGCATTGTTCTCTGCCCGCAACACGTGGCGAAGGTCTGCACCGTCGCACAGAACGACGCAGTCTCGGCTACCACCGCCGCGATCAAACGGATGATGCAGCCATGATCACCCGCGCACAGGCTGAAGCACTGTTGACCTTGGCCGAGTCGTTGGAAGCGTGCGAGCGGGTTGGCGTCAAGGCCGGCGCCTGGATGGCCCAAGGGCTCGGTTTGATCGACATTAAACTCGACGGCTCAGACGAGGGCCTCGACACGACGATCACCGGCGAGATGGTCCGCCACTTCGTAGCCGATCGTCTGCCAAAGCACACTGGCTCGTGACGCTGCCCGGGCGCCCATCGTTCTCGATGGTGGGCGCGCCGATGTCGCGGGCCGAAGCAATTGAACACGTACGCGGCATCTGGCCGCAGGGAGTTGTAGAGTGACCGATACCTACCGCAAGTTGATCGACGAGATTTACGAGTTTACGCGGGCGCCAGTGCCAGGCGAATTGTGCGCGCCCACCCGCGGCCACTTAGCCCTGCTCATGGATGCTAACGCGGCGCTTCGAGTGCTGAGCGAGCCTGCCTCGCGCGACTTCCCCGCGTACATGGCCGCACAGACCGAAACCCGCTTGGCTCGGGCCGAAGCGAACGCTGCTTCTATTAACGTAGAGCTGCGTTTGATGCGTGAGCGCTGCGCGGAACTCATGTCGCAACACGAACCCGTGGCCGCCCTTGGCCTCGATCGCGAACTCGTCCGCCAGGTCCTCCACTACGTGCAATGCGGGAGGCTCAAATGAACGGGCCTGTGCACTACCGCATCCACGACTTGTGGTCGGAGAATGGCGCGGTTCACCTATCGGTCGAGAAACTGGTGGTTTTGCGCGAAACTCCCGCGGGTTACTGGTTACTTGACGAGTACCACTATTCGCACCTGGGTACTTTCCCCGAATGGGAAGGCGAGCATAAACGGTGGGCGCCGAAAGAGGGCTCGCGCTACGCTCAATCGACTATGGAAGCGGCGTTGCGTTCTTTCAACATCCGGAAACAGGCGCAGCGTCGTCACTTGAAATCGGCATTGGCTAAATGCGAGCACGTCCTGGCCGCCTGGGGTGCAATTGACCCAGCCAAATTAATCGAAGCCGGCTACCAAGATTTGGGCTTCACTGGGAAACAGTTCGACCTTCTGGCGCCGGCCAAGGTCAACTACTGATCGGAGACTACTGCAATGCTATCACTACTGCTCGTCGTAGGGCTGTGCTCAGACGACATCTGCACCTACTTGGACGTCACGAAACACATGGAGGTGACTTCCGACGCCGGCTGCTACCAAGTGGCGCTCACCGCCAACCAGCACAACATCGACACAGGCCAGACGCCGCGCTACAACTGCGTGTCACAGGAGCGGTTCCTGGTGCTCATGGGCGAGAAGGCAAAGGCAGAAGTGCCTGAGCCGGGGAAGGTGCTGTGATGGAAGGGCTGATTGCTGCCACGGGTCACCGGCCGAACAAACTCGGCGGTTACGGCGCCGACGTGCGATTACTCCTGCTAAAACTCGCCTACGATTATTTGCAACGCATGCAGCCCGACGGCGTTATCTCCGGCATGGCACTTGGGTGGGACCAAGCCTGGGCCGACGCGGCACTGTTGCTCAATATCCCGGTTCACGCTGCAATACCTTTCGAAGGCCAGGAATCACAATGGCCCAATGAGTCCAAGAACAATTTTCACCGAATTCTCAAACGGTGCTCCAGCGTGACTGTAGTCTGCGAGGGCCTGTACGCCGCTGACAAAATGCAGATCCGCAACGAGTGGATGGTCGACCGGGCCGTGAGAGTCTGTGCGCTGTGGGACGGCTCGCCCGGCGGAACCGGTAACTGCCTGAATTACAAAGGCGAATGGCAGCGCCCCGTTGATAACCTGTGGCCTCAATGGGTCGCGTTACGTAACCCCTCGTAACTCGCCTCGCACGCCAGCCCGGCTATTCTAGCTCGGTCAAACGCGCTGCTGACTTCTCCGAGTCGGCTTTGACAGCTTCCGTACAGTTCGGAGAGCACCATTGCGGCGCGGGTTGCTGACGCGCTGCTGGTGCCAGCTGAGGCACTCGCGCCGGTTCCACGGAGCCGGGTTTGCAGCTTGGCGAGTTCACCGCGCAGCCGCTCAGTAGCAGCACGCTCACCAGCAGCGTCAGTGCGGGCAGTTTCGAGGGCTTGAGTCGCATCACGTTGTACCTTTTCGGCTTGCTGTTGCAGGGCTTGTTCTTTGGCGCGGGCAGTCGACTCTGCGGCAACCTGAGCCGTCGCGTCGTCGGTGTTGCGCTTCTCCCACCTCGCAGACCAGGTGTCGTCTGTGACCGTCACGCCGTGTTGATACGTGAACCAGTGTGACATGCCGAGTACTGCTACCACGGCTACGGCCGGCCACCAGCGTCTCGCCAGCTCAAGCCAGACCATACGCCACCATCGCATCGTTGTAGGACTTCGACCATTTGGCTCGCAGTTGCTCGGGTTGACGCTTGAACGCGCCCGGGCGCCATGTGCGCAGATACATGTCCCACGCTTCTTGCTCTTTGCCTACGGCCGGAATGCGGCCCGAATCGGTGTAGTAGAGTAACCGGGCAAACGCGGCGGCTAGGATCGGGTCGTGCTGCAATGCTTCGTAAACGGTAAGCCGCGATGCCGCGATGCCTCGGGCCTTGCACACCGACGCGGCCATCGCTGCGGTCGACGGATGCTCAAGTACGCCTTTTACGCCTCCGCCGGACTCGAACTGGTAGTCGCCCACGGCCGGGCCGCCGACTTGCTTCGGCAGGCGCTTGGGATTCTCTTGGCGCGAGGTTGCATAGAGCAGCACTTTAGCGTGAGCGGTGCGCAGAGTGACAGGGAGTAGTGCGAGGCCTGCTTCGATATCGAGTTGCAGCTGGTTCATGCGTGGACCCTTTTGGGAACGATTTTCGCGAGGTTACCACGGCACATGATAACAACACCAAATACCGCACCCCACCCGCCGGCGTTGAGCCACTGGCCGCCCATCGTCTTGGGCTCAATCGCGCCGCTCCACAGAGCAACGCCCAGGCCCGCGTTGGACATGGCCAGGACTGCCGCAAGAGCTGAGACGAAGAATCGGTAGCGGGCGCCACGCGGGTGATAGGAGAGCAGGAGGGCGGCAATACCCAGGTGAAAGAAAATGCGGATGCCGGTGAGTAGGCTGTCAAACTCCATCGCTGTCGCTCCGCCGCTTGAAAAGAGGGATGCGATCAAGAATAGATTCGAGCCAAGCTGGCAAGGGGCCACTCTTGTCGATCACGTAGTAGAAGGCAGTAAATAGGACAGCGGAAAGAGCCGAAAGTGCCACGGCTACCAGCATGGCTTTCTCGCTCCAGGGCTCCCCCGGCACCCGGCCATAGAAGAACACCGCGCCGGCGTAACCGGTGCCGAACGAGAATGGGATGAGCTTAAGCCGCTGCCACCCTGCGGTCGCCATGGGCGCAAATAGCAGGAAGCAGCAACCAACGGCTGCGCCGGTAGCCGCCCAAGGATGTACGGCCATGGCGACCATGCAGAATAGGGCGGCAGCTTCTCGGGTACACTGGTCGAACATCGCGGCGCCCCTGGAGGTCGGTCAAAGATGGTCGCCAGTGTACCACGGTCACGGAAAGATCCGCGCCGTCATCCTTCGGAGATTGCGGCCCCGATAGCTGCGTACCCGGCGGGGTTAGGGTGAAGTTTATCGGCCTGTGTCAAAGCAGGATCTTGGTAGCCGGTGCTGAGGTTAATCGCGGAAGCCACATCGAAAGCAACATAGACGCCGGTCAAAGTCGGCCGCGAAGTTTCCCACCAGGTTTTATTGTAGTTGCGCAAATCGTAAGGCGCTGTGTTGTCTACGGAACCGGCAACACCGTAAAGACCATTCATCAAAGCAGTGGTCATGCCTGCAGCAGTTGCCGCATTTATGATGTTCTGAATTGTGGTTGTACGCGTCGACTGCGAAACACCTTGGAAATTGTCGTTTGAGCTAGCCTGAAGCAAAAGAACACGACCGCCCTGATCAGTGACCTCTGACATTCGCGCCAGCATCTGTGCACTGGTATTGCCGCCTCGACCCTTGTTGACAACTAGGTTATTTCGCAAGCCGGCGTAAATCCGGGTGTACTGCATCCACCGGCTGGTGCCGTCGGTCAGAGATAGCGACGGGTTAGGGTTAAACCCGGTAGATCCGGCAACAATCGAATCGCCCAGGGCAATAATGTTGGGCCTTGCTACTGTCAGGTAACCAAGGTCGATATAAGTCCCGGCCAAGGAGGCGCTGGGGGTTTGTATAGCAATGTTCGGCGGGGCGAACCAGGTGTGCAGTACGCGTGCCTTATACTCCCAGGTTCCGTCGGACTTTTTGAAGTATAGAGTTGCGGTCCCGAAGGTGCTGTCATACTGGAGCGCCATTTCCACGAAAGCGGCTTCGTAGTCAACCGAACCAAGGCTGATCGCCGCAACCTGACGAGCAGTCGTGTATCCGGTAATGCTCATAGCGTTAGCCGCGCTGCTGTCACCGCCGTTGGCGGAGCTAAACCACACGCCGAGTTCACGAGTGCCGTCGGTGAGCCAAATAACACTAGTTCTGCTGGCTGCGTTACTTGCCCGAGCTTTTATATAAATTATGAAATCTCGGTTAGCCGTGGGCAATGTAACCGCTTTCACACTTGAACTACTCGTACCGCCGGCCGTTTTAGAATGCTTCAGAAATCCCGAACCGACAGTCAGGGTGGAGTTTGTATTCGTCCAGCCCGTAGTAGCGGTGGCGTTGTCGTTGAATGTGGCGTTGTCGTCAGCAATAGGCGGCAACAGCGACGGCAACACTACGCTATAAACTGCACGGCGTTCGTAAAGCCAGGTGACGCCGCCATCGACAGTAGTCAAACGGCACAAAGTGATATCACCACGGCGCGCGGTTGAAACCATGGAAGTTACGCCATTCGGCAGCATGACGTTAGACGGGGTAGCGACGGTGTAAATGCCCGTGGTCGGCTGGCTCAAAATCCAGTCGACCTCGACTTTTACCCCGGAAGCCGCACCGTTGAGGTTAAGCGTCGTGACGTTAGCCGACAACACCGTACCGAATGTCGAGGCCGTCGAAGGGTTCAGCGTTACCGTTCCCGAGGTCACGGGTGCGGAAGCGTAGCCGTTAACCTTTTTGTATAGGTCCGCGTCTGCTGCTCTCAGGGCGGCCAGGGCAGCAGCCACGTTACCCGATACGGTATCGCCGATAAGTGCCGCGCCACCAGGTGCTGCCAAGGCCTGCCGCAGCGACTGATCGCCGATATCCACAAGCCTGGCGGAATCAGTAGCCCATGTTCCTGTGAGGTTCACCGGCAACGTTGCAGGCATCTTCACACGATAGACAGAACCGTTATAGTCGATTAACTGGGTAGCGCGTAGCACGGTCAACGGTGAACCGGGTGTGTAAACGAGGTGTACCGCCTCGTAGCCATTGTTGACCAGGAAGGCGTTAAAGTCTTGCTCGAATCCATACCAGGTCTTGCGGTCGCGCCCGAACCGGTCAACCCAAGACGCAACAAATGCGTTCAGCGCGCTATCAAAATTTTGGGCGTTATCGCTGAGGTCCTTGAATTCATTAGACCCAAGAGGGTTTCCGGTATTAAAGCTCATTTATTTTCCCTCTAGGTTGTCGAAAGCCTTACGGGTAGGCAGGCCAGTAGCTGTTCACCGCGATGTCGAATATGGACGCTTCCAGGAGGTACTGCGGAAATTCTCCGGTACCTACCGGCGTAACCGCTCGCTCGCGAAGTTCCAGTTCGCCACTGTACGACCACAGGTCGGGTCCCACCCGAGACGGCCCCGAATATACGTCAGTAAATCTGCAAGTGTATAACTGGTACCCCAATGGCGTTTCGAGCGGGCATTCAAACCAGGAAGACCCGTCTATCAGAGCATCTCGCCAC
>Ga0247730_1000259_pt1 | contig 47399 bp, 74 predicted proteins | sample UWRJL073202C2_FD_180959 | JGI IMG/M metagenome (GOLD analysis project Ga0247730, IMG submission 180959) | Plant litter microbial communities from Arlington Agricultural Research Station in Wisconsin, United States - UWRJ-L073-202C-2 | ecosystem: Environmental > Terrestrial > Plant litter >... | reverse complement strand
GCCCGACAAGAAGTCAGGCGTCGACCACGCGAACGACGCCGGCGGCTACTTCATCCATTACGACTACCCGATCATCAAGCCGATGACCCACATTCCTGTCACCTTCACGTTCTGAGGCCGATATGCCCAATTACAGCGCCATCCGGAAGGAGTATTCAGACGCCTTGCCCGGTTGGCAGCTGGTTAAGCGTTGCGTAGCTGGCCCCCGAGAGGTCCGCAAGTACGACGAATACCTGCCGATGCCGGACCCGCTCAACCTGTCGGAAGAGAATAAGGAGCGGTATCAGCAACTCAAGCGCCGCGCGATGTTCCTCAACGTCACTGGCCGCACTCGCACCGGTCTGATGGGTGCAGTCTTCCGCAAGACGGCCGAGGTCGAGTTGCCGGCCGCGATCAACTACCTGCTGGAGAACGTCAGCGGCGACGGGGCAAGCCTTGAGCAACTGTGCAAGGAAGCCACTGGCGAATGCCTGGACACAGGGCGCGGCGGGTTTCTCGTTGATTACCCGAAGGTCCAGATGCCAGAAGGGCAGACCTCGCTCACTGTTGCTCAGGCAGCGAAGGCGCGCGCTTACGTCCACTTCTACCCGGCTGAGAGCATCGTCAACTGGCGCGAGGACGTGATCGACGGCGTGAAGCGCCTGACGCTCGTCGTGCTGCACGAGAAGATCAACGAGCCCACCGAGGACGGTTTCGAGTTCACAGCCAAGGATCAATACCGCGCGCTGATGTTGGTCGGCGGCCGGTACATCCAGCGCGTGTACAGCGAAGACCGGCTGGATGGTGAAGAGAGCGAGCCGAAGGACAAGACCGGCAAGACCTTCGACCACATACCGTTCCACTTCTTCGGCGCGCAGAACAACGACGCCAGCATCGACAAGGCCCCGCTTGAGGACTTGGCTGAAGTGAACATCCTGCACTATGGCAACAGCGCCACGGTGGAGGAGTCGGGTTTCATCGCCTCACAGCCGACCCTGTTCATCACCACGGACATTGATCCGGACAGCTTCATCAAGTTGAACCCGAACGGGATGCAGATCGGCTCGCGGAGAGGTCACAACCTCGGCAAGTCCGGCACTGCCACGTTCCTGCAAGCCGATGAAAGCCAGCTGGCCCGCGAGCTGATGAAGGACAAGGAGGCGCAGATGCTCATGATCGGCGCCCGTATCGTCCAGCAGGGCGGCGGCGCTGAGACGGCGGAAGCAGTTCGCATCCGGTACAGCTCCGATAACTCGGTGCTCGGCACCATCGCTGGCAACGTATCCGAGGCGATCCGCCTGGCCCTGTTCGACGCCCAGCGCTTCATGATGGACGCCGTGGACGAGGTCGGGACGGTGTTCTGGCTCAACCAAGAGTTCTTCGATCAGGTCATGGACGCTCAGGCCATCCTGGCTCAGGTACAGCTCTGGCAGCAGGGCATCATTGCCAAGAAGGATTTGCGCACCAATCTTCGCCAAGCTGGCGTCATCGAGTCGGATCGCACGGACGAGGATATCGACGAAGACCGCGAGGCCGATGCGCCGGTGCTGGGCAGCGAGGATGACCCAACTGGGACAAAGCAGCCCGAGGTGATCGATGAGTAGTGAAGGCTACCTGACGGACGCCACCACTCGGCATCAGATTTACGTCCAGCGTTACGCCGGGGGCAACCTGAAGCGGGTGGCGAGTTTCATCAGCAAGGCCATCAAGACTGCCAAGGATCGCGTATCAGCTGGACTGAGTGCTTACGGAACTCAACGGTACAACTCACAGATTGAAACGCTGCAGGGCGATCTTCGGGGCATCTACGACGACTTGAAGGGCAGGGCGCAGCTCGATCTGGGAGAGTTCGCCGCATACGAGGCCGAGTTCAACGCCACGATGCTGGGCAAGGTCGTGAAGCTGGTTGTTCAACTCAACGTGCCGTCGGCTGAAATGGTCAGTGCCGCGGCTCTGGCTGACCCGCTGATCCTCGAGGCGCGGAAGGGTGCACAGCGGATCAGCATCGGCGGTGCGCTTGACCAGTTCGGGACGAAGAAGGCCGCCGAGATCATCGGCGAGATCCAGATTGGTTCCAGCCTGGGCGAGACCAGCCAGCAGATCGGCCGGCGCCTCACCAGCGTGCACCAGCTTCATCAGGATCAGGCGTCGTCACTCGTCCGCACCATGACAAACCATGTCGCCAGCACGGCGCGCATGGAAACGCTCAAGGCAAACGACGACATCCTTGAAGGCTGGCGCTGGATATCGACGCTCGACTCGAAGACCAGCCCGATGTGCCAGGCGCGAGACCAGCACCTGTATGGCTGGGATGATCCCAAGCCGCCCGGCCACTGGAATTGCCGATCGAGTGCACTGCCTGTGCTGAAAGACGAGTTTGCGCGGGAGATCAAAGGCTCGACGCGGCCCTCAATCGGCCCGGACGGTGTGGAGCTGGTATCCAGTAAGACGAGCTATCAGGACTGGCTATCACGTCAGCCTGCCGCCTTCCAGCGCGATGTGCTGGGGCCGAAGCGGTATGCCTTGTTCACAAAGGGCGACCTGACCCTCGACAAGTTCGTCGACGACAACGGCAAGACCCTGAACCTTCAGCAACTGAAAGACCTTGAGCCTCGGGCCTTCGAGCGAGCGGGGCTCTGACATCGAATCATCAAACGACCGGCCATGAGCCGGTTTTTTTACGCCCGCGGCTGAGCCAACGGCAAATCATCCGGGGGATGACATGAAATATCTGATCGACAAGGCAGCATTCGACGCACTCGAGCCTTCCCTACAGGCTTTCTACAAGGCCCAGGGTGAAGACTACGTGCTGGCTGTTGAGGGATTGCCCACCGGTGGTGGCGACCTCGAAGGCCTGAAGCGCCAAAACCAGATCCTGCTGGACGAAGCCAAGGAGGCCAAGCGGCTCAAGCGTGAGGCTGACGAGAAGCTCACGAAAGAGCAACTGGAAGCAGCCAAGGCCCGTGGCGACTTCGAGCAGCTGTACGCCAGCAGCGAACAGGCCCTTGCGGCTGAGCGCACTCGCCTTGCCGAGCTGACCACCAGCATCGAGCGCCGCGACCTGACTTCAGCGGCCAGCAAGATCGCCAATGGCATCGCCGACGGCGAGAACGCCGAGATCCTCGCCGAGTTCGTGCAGCGGCGCCTGAAGATCGTAGAAGGGCAGGTCAAGGTCACGGACGCTGCGGGCAACCTGACCATCGCGACACTCGATGACCTGGCAAAAGAATTCCAGCAAGCGCCGCGCTACGCAGCATTGGTGCGCGGCAGTCAAGCGAACGGCGGCGGGGCTGCCGGGGGTAAGGGTGGCGGGGCCACCAAAACGTGGGACCAAATGACCGGTATGGAGCGCGTAGAGCTCCGCCGAACCAACCCCGCCGAGCACGCACGCATGAAAGCGGCTGCTGAGGCCAAGTAAAGGAACTTGCAATGCCAACCATTCTCTCGGACGTCGTGTTCCGCGACGAACTGCGCGACTACATCAGCGTCAACTCGGTAGAGCGCACCGCGTTCTTCGAGTCGGGCATCCTGACCACCAACGCGGACATGACTGCGCTGCTGGCCAGCCCATCCAACACCTTCACCATCCCGTGGTGGGTCGATCTGGACGCGTCCATTGAGTCGAACTACTCGAACGACGTGTACACCGACATCGCGGTACCGCTGTCGGTCACCAGTGCTTCCATGCAGGCGCGCGCTGCGTACCTCAACGAAGGCTGGAACTGCATGAACTTGGTGAAGAACATCACCAAGCAGGATCCGCTTGAGTTCGTTGCAGGCCGCCTGCTCAGCTACTGGCGTCGTGTGGCTCAGCGCCGTGCGATCGCAACTTCGATCGGCATCTACAACGACAACGTTGCAGGCAACGGCGGCGACATGGTCATTGATGCCGGCGGCGTCATCAGTCCGACTGCGATCATCCGCGCCAAGGCGACCATGGGCGACTACACCGGTCAGCTTGGCGGCCTGGCAGTAATCGCCATGCACTCGGCAGTCCACACCGAGCTGTCGATTCAGAATCAGATCGACTTCACCCCGATCGCCGAGCAAGACCCTGACTTCCAAGGTCGCTTCCAGGGTATGCGCGTGGTGGTTGACGACGGCATGCCTGTCATCGGCACTGGTGCTGCTGCCAAGTACCTGTCAGTCATCTTCGGCCCGGGCGCCATGGGATTCGCTGAGCAGCAGCCAGAAGGGCTCGACGGTCTGGAATACGAGCGTGCTCCTGACCGTGGCAACGGTGGCGGTACCGAGACCCTGTGGACTCGTCGCAACTTTGTGATCCATCCGCTGGGTTACTCGTTCACCGGTACCACCATCACCGGTACACCGACCACCACTCGCCCAATCTCGGCGAACTGGTCGGATCTGGCGCTGGCGACCAACTGGGAGCGCAAGTTTGCTCGCAAGCAGGTCCCGCTCGCGTTCATCACTTCCACCGTCGCAGCGGCCTAACCGAAATCCAGCCCTCATTGGGGGCTGGACCTCCTCAGGAGAAGAATCATGGCAGTTGAAAAAGACAAGCACATCGATCCAAACGTTAAAGCTCGCTGGGGCTTCGGCGGTACTGAGGGCGCCATCACGGTGGGCCCTGAAACCGTTGGCGAAACCGGCGGCGTTGATTCCGCGCGCACTGAAGCTGAAGAAACTGCCGCACGCAACAACGGCGGCGGTGAGAAGACCGAAGCTGCGAAAGCCAAGGCCAAGTAACACCCGGGGCTTCGGCCCCATTCATTCAAGCGGAGGCCAGATGGCAACCTACATCACCGTGGCGGACGTTGACGCCATCCTGGGTACCGACTGGGCGCCAGATGACAAGAAGGCCCGCGCCGTGTTGCAGGCCAACGCCTATCTGACCTCCCTCAGCCTCACCGGCGTCGACATGGACGCCATCCCTGAAGAGATCAAGCAGGCCGGCGCCGAACTGGCGGTGGTCGCCTCTCAGGGCAAGCTGTACCAGCAGCAGACCTCTGGCACGCTTTCGGCGAAGACGGTGAAGGCCGGCTCGGTATCCACAAGCAAGACCTTCGCGTCCATCGACAGCAGCAAGTCCACCGCGCTACCCGACGGTGTCCAGTTCGCCCTAGGACTGCTGGGGCCATGGCGGGCCAGTGCATTCAGCTTCAACGTGTACAGGTGAACCATGGGCTTACGCGAAGAGATACAGGCAGACCTGGCTGAGGCGTTCGACACCGACCTGGCTGATGCGGTGCTGCCTTTCACCGGTGGCATCACGCTGCCGGGCGCCTGGGACCCGGTCACAGAAACCGGCAGTGATCTGGTGGTGATCGCCTACAGCGGTCGGGGAGTGTTCGACAGCTTCAAGATCGCCCAGGTCGACGGCGTCAACATCCGCGCCACTGACCAGCTGCTGATTGCGCTGACGAACGAAACCATTGGCGGCATCCCGGACATCGGTCACAAGATCAACGGTTTCGATGTGGTCAACGTTCAACTCGACCCGGCGGGCGCCCATTACGAGATCCAGATGAGGAAAACCTGATGGCTAAGGCAGGTTGGAGCCACAGTCTCACTGAGTTTGCCGACCAGGCGGGCGAAGACATCACGCAGATGGCCCGCGCCATTGGGATAGCGATGCTCACCGAGGTGGTGAACCGCTCGCCGGTAGGCAATCCTGACCTGTGGAAGGCGAACAAGGCCCTACGGTCGAAGAACACCGCACTGGCCGATGCCTACGACGCAAACGTCGATACGCGCAACGCAAGCAACACCGGCAGGAAGAAGTTCAAGAAGCTGACCCAGCGCGAACGCAAAGAGAACTTCTACGTGGACGCCAAGGCAGCGGGGAAGGGGTACATCGGCGGCACGTTCCGCGGCAGCCACATGGTTTCCATCGGTGCGCCGGATATGTCAGTCGTCGAGAACGTAGACCCGTCCGGCCGCGACACCATTAGCAAGGGCTCGATGCTCATCAGGGCGTCCGGCCTATTCCCCGTGATCTACATCCAGACCAACAGCCCATATGGCGAGATGTTGGAACTGGGCCATTCCACGCAGGCGCCGGGCGGCGTGTACGACCTGGCTTTTATCGGCGTGAGTGAGGCCTACAAATGAAGTTCGAGCAAATCCGCTCACTTATCACCGCGCGCATGGTGGCCTTCACCGGCATTGAGCAGGCGCGCATCGATTACCCGAACCAGCCTGCGGTGTTCACGCCGCCGGATACGGGGCTCTGGTGCCGCCTGAACATCCAGTACGCCACCGCGTTCATGGCCGGCATGGCCGACAAGCCTTACACCCGCAAGCCCGGGCAGATCAGCATCCAGTGCTTCGCCCGCGAGCGAACCGGCACCAAAGCCATCACCGAACTGGCCGACGCGCTAGAGGCGCACTTCGCCTACTGGTCCTCCGGCGATTTTGAATGCCAGGAGGCCAGCCAAGTGATTGCCGGAGAGTTCGAAGGCTTCTACCAGATCAACGTAAACATCCGGTTCCGCGCCGGCTGATCACAAACCAAACGCCCGCCCGCTCACTGCGGGTTTTTTTACGCCCGCAAACAGGAGACACCCATGTCGAGCGGAGCCAAGGTTGTAAGCCACATCATCGCAGAGGTGACGCCTGGCGTTACCCCGAACGGAACCTGGGACACGCTTCGCCTGACTGGCAATGCGCTGACCCCGACCGTCAACACTCAAGTCAGCGACGAGATCACTGACACTCGCCTCAGCCAAGGCTCGGTCGCGACCAGCATCGATATCGGCGGCGATCTCACCGGTGAGTTCTCGTTCGGCACTTTCGACAAGCTGCTCGAAGCTGCCTTCTACGGCGTGTGGACCAATGACGTTCTGCGCGTGGGCGACACCCGCCACACGTTCTCGATCGCCAAGGGCTACACCGACGTCGGCGTCTACGGCCTGTTCAAAGGCGCGCACGTCTCGACCTTCGCGCTGGACATCCCGTCTGACGGAAAGATCACCGCCACCTTCAACATGGCGTGCCTCGATTACACCGACGGCACGGTCCCGATTGTCGTAACACCAAACGCGCCGACCACCACTCCATTCCTGTCGAACATCAACGTCGGCACGATCCTGGTGGATGGTCAGTCGCTGGAAGGCGTGGCATGCGTATCGGCGATGACGATCAATCTGGACAACAGCCTGCAAACCCAGCGCTGCCTGGGCTCTGACAGTCTCGGCCCGGGCGCGCACATCGCCACCGAGGCAGCCATCACCGGCAGCATCACGCTGGCGTGGTCGGCGCGGGCGTACACCATCTGGAAGAACACCTTCACCCGTCTGCCTATCGCGATCGTTTTTCCGATCACCGACAGCCTGGGCAACAAGTACACCTTCAACTTCCCAGCCGTGGAAGTGGACGGCGAGCTGCCAAGCGGCGGCAAGCGCGACCTGGTCGAGGTAACGCTGAACTACACCGTCGCCAAGCTGAGCCCGACCATCACTCGATTGGCTGCTGCCGATCCAACCCCTTGACCCTTTTGGCTGCTCCGGTCTAACGCCGGCCGGGGCGGCCCTTTTATTGGCGTGGCGTAGAGGTTTGACATGGCTCTGAAAATGACCAAGAAGGAATCGCCGAGCACCGCTGCGAAGTGGGTCCAGTTCGACGATGACACGAAGATCCAGCTTGTTGGGCTCGACAATGCCGAGTACCAGGTCGCGATGGAGCGCATGCGCCGCAGGATTCAGCGCAACGACTCCCAGTTCGACGAAGGGGACGTAGGCGTGATCGCCGGTGAGCGCACCGAGCACCAGAACCAGTGCATGCTGCTCAGCCGCTTCATCCTCAAGGACTGGGCTGGCGTACAGGATGCAGAAGGCAATCCGCTGAAGTTCACTCCGGACGTGGCTGCTGATCTGCTCGAAGCCAACATCGAGTTCATGATCTTTGTTCTTGATGAGTCTGGGGCGATCGCCAGAGAAGCCAAGGCGGAACTTGTGCAGACAGTGGGAAAGCCGTCGCCCGCTTCGAGTGGGAAAAGGAGTGGGCCGGCCAAGCCGAGAAAAGGCGCGCAATCTACCAGCGCCTCCGCCTGACAGTTCCCGACGAACCGCCGACCGACGCGCTCACTGCCTACCTGCTGAACACCTTTCACAACATCTGCCGCGGCCGTCGCTTCCTGACGAGCATGGCCGGGGCTTTCCCGCTGCCGCTCGGCGGCCGTGAGATATCCGACTGGCTGGATTCGCATCCGCCACTGTTGACCCGTGACGATATGGACGAGGTCATGTTTGCCTTGGATGAGGTCTGCCTGGCCGCTGAAGAATGAAGATTCCTGTCTGTTTGCCGATAGTGATAGATTGCCGGCACACAAAATGGAGATTTGTAACGTGAAACCCCTCAAGATTTGCTCATTGCTGTTTGCAGCCTTAGTCGCTTCGGGTTGCGCCCAGCAGCCAAAAAAACCGGACATGCCTTTGTCTGAGGTTCATCCAACTCCGGTCTGCGACGGAGAAAAGCAGTGTTCGGAAATGTGGGGCAGGGCTATCAGCGCAGTCTCTACAGTGACGCGGATGAAAGTCGCCACTGCAAACGACACCTTCATTCAGACCTATCCGACCAACCAGATCGGATACATGAATGGTCAGGTTTTCAAGCAAAGCCTTGGCTCAGGCCGCTATGCAATTGTCGGGAAGTTCGATTGCGGTCGGTATACATGGTGCGACGGCATACGGAACAGCGCTCAGAATCTCTTCAACGTTTCAGTCCAGGGTTTCGATCCTGTAGTGAAATGATTGTGTGGAAAAATTGTTAAACCGGCCATGAGCCGGTTTTTTTATGCCCGGAGAAAAGCATGGCTCAGACATCCCGCTTGGTGTTGGAAATCGATAGTCGGGACGCTGAGCAGAAGGCAGCCGACACGCGCAGAGCACTGGAAGCCCTTGAAGGAGCAGGACTACGCATCAAACCCGCAATGGATAAAGCGTCTGACGGGCTTGAGGAAGTAGGTCAGTCGGCAGATAAGGCAGGGAGTCAGGTCAAGGAGCAAAGAGCCTCACTTGAGGCTCTGCTGGGCAGCATCGATCCCGTTACTCGTAAGCTCGGAGAGTTGGATAGACAGGAAAAGGAGCTGGCGAAAAACCGAAAGCTGGGCCTGATCGACACCGACACCTTCAACGAATACCAAAGCAAGATCAATGCAACCCGGACTGACCTTGGCCGCTTCAATGCTGACATGACCAAGACCGGGATTTCGGCAAAGCAAACGGCGGCAGCACTACGCGGCGTGCCTGCGCAGTTCACCGACATCGCGGTATCCCTTCAAGGCGGGCAAGCACCACTCACCGTGTTTCTGCAACAGGGTGGACAGCTCAAAGATATGTTTGGCGGAGCTGGTCCTGCAGCCAAGGCGCTCGGCGGCTACGTCCTCGGGCTGATAAACCCGTTCACTGTAGCGGCAGCAGCCGCTGCGGCCCTTGGAGCTGCTTACTATCAAGGGTCAAAAGAGCAGGACGAGTTTCGAAACGCACTGATCCTGACCGGCAACGCCGCAGGGACCAGCGCAGGCGCGCTTGGCTCAATGGCCGAAAGGGTGAGCAAGTCCGTAGGCACCGTCGGCGCTGCGTCTGCAGTTCTGGCCCAGCTCGCGGGAAGCTCCAAAATCCCCGCTGCTTCGTTCGAGATCATCGCGACTGCTGCTTTGAAAATGCAGGACGCCACCGGTAAAGCCGCAAGCGCAACCATTGCAGATTTCGAAAAGCTGGCGAAAGACCCGGCCAAATACTCGAAGGAGCTCAATGATCGGCTGGGCTATCTCACTGCTGGTACCTACGCCCAGATTGCCGCGCTGGAGAAGCAGGGAGATCAGCAGGGCGCTGCGAACCTGGCAGAAAAGGCTTATGCAGAGGCACTGGAAAGCAGGGCCGACAAGATCAAGCAAAACCTCGGATTTGTAGAAACAGCATGGGATGCGGTGGGTAAAGCGGCAAAAGGCGCTTGGGATGCTGCGCTCGACATCGGGCGCGAGGACACCTTTGACCAGAAGCTGGCGAAGCTTGAAGACAGGTTACAGCGAGTGCGTAATGCCTCAGTCGCGCCAACCATGTTCGACGACAATCCGAACCTGGGCGAACTTGGCGCGGGAGAGAAAGGCGCACAGACGGCGATAACCGACCTGTACGTGCAGAAAGCTGAGGATGAGAGAAGAGTAGCGGCCAGGAAGGCTATCAATGACGCCAACAAGACGGCCATTGAGTCGCAGGAAAAGCTCAACGCCGCACTAAAGGCATCAGACCCGCCCGCGAAGAAACTCGCCGACCGCTATAAAGAGATTGAAAAACAAGTTGAGTCCGCCCGAGCAAAAGGCGTCATTTATTCGCAAGAACAGATAAAGCAACTGAGGGACGCAGCGGCAGAGCAGTTCAAGGATAAGAAGCAGCCGAAGGAGAAGGCTTACACGGAGAGTGCTGGTCAGAAGCTTCTGGATGAAGCTCGTCAGCGGTATGCCGTGCTGCAGCAGCAGAATGCATTGATTGGCACGCAGACTGACGGCTCGCGGACGTTGGGCACTGAAGCCAAAAAGCTCGTAGAGCTTGAACAGCAGATTGCGGACCTGAAAGAAAGGAAAACGCTTACGGCATCGCAGAAGCAAATTCTAGCAATGGCCGACTTGAACGTTGCGCAACAGAAACAGAATGCCGCTCTTGAAAGGGAGACCGAGCTCAAAAAGCTGTCAGGCGAGCAAACGCAAAAGCTGCTTGCGTTCCAGCAAAACCTGAACGCACAGCTACAGCTTGCGCAGACAGGGTTGAACGAGAAGTTGGCCGGTGCCGGGCTGGGGGATAAGTCACTACAGCGCTTGCAGGAAATGCAACAGATATCGCAGTCATATCAGTCGCAGATGGACAAGCTGACAGAGACGTTCAATGGCAGCGACAAAAGCTCTGACAAGAAGAGCCTCTACGATGACGAGACAGCCAGTCTGGAGGCAGCTTTACAGAAGAGGCTGTCTGCCCAGCAGAACTACTACGTAGCAGTTGATAATCTTCAGTCCGACTGGTCTATCGGAGCCTCCTCAGCCTTCCAGACCTACGCCGAGCAGGCCGCCAACGTTGCCGGCCAAACCCGCAGCCTGTTCACTAATGCTTTCAGCAGCATGGAAGACGGCATCGTCAACTTCGTGAAGACCGGGAAACTGTCCTTCAAAGACCTGGCCGACGGGATCATCACGGACCTGATCCGGATTGCTGTGCGCAAAGCGGCCGTCGGGATATTCACCAGTGTCGCCGGTGCTGGCCTTGGCTTCTCCGATGGTGGCTACACCGGCGATGGAGGCAAGTACCAGCCAAAGGGAGTTGTGCACGGCGGAGAGTTCGTTGTGCAGAAGTCAGCGGTTCAACAGCCTGGCGCGCGTGAGTTCCTCGAGCGCATGAACGCAGGGAAAGGTTACGCCGACGGTGGTTACGTTAACCCGGCCGGCGCCGTTACGGCGACCAACGCTGCGGCGCGCTCTCCATCATCGGGGAGCATGCCGGCGATCAGCCAAACAATCACCGTGCAAGGAACCGCTGATGACGCGACTCTGGCGCGGATTCAGCAGGCGGCGCAGCAGGGCGCTCAGCAAGGCTACAACCTCGTCCTGCGAGACTTCAAAAAGAACGGCCCGGCTCGTCAGCTGATCGCCAGAAACCGATAGCTCAAGGAGTACGCATGGCGCTCACATTGCCGGCATCGATCCGCCCCTCTGAAATGACGTGGGGGCTGGTGAACAACAGCAGGGCTTTCACATCGACGCTGTCCAACGCCCAGCAGATCGTCGGTCAGCCCGGCGCCTACTGGCAATGCACGCTGACGTTCGATCTGCTCACCCGAATCCGGGAGCGCGAGCTGTCTGCATTCCTGGGAAAGCTTGACGGGATGTTCGGGACCTTCAACCTGCCTGCGTTCACGCGCAGACGCACCAACAACGTGGGGGCCCTGAAAGTGGCGGCCGGCAATGCCCAGGCCCGAACAATCTCGATATCCGGCGCCACTGCGAACACCACGCTGTTCTCCGTCGGCGATTACCTTACCGTGGCCGGCGAGATGTTCGAGGTGGTGGACGCCGCATCCTCAAATGCCCAAGGCCTTGCGACGGTGACAGTAAACAAGCGAATCAGGCGCACCATGACCGCTGGCACCGCAATCGAGTACCTCAACCCATATTCCGAGATGCGCATGACGCAGGACACCTGGGCCATGACCGTTAAACCAGTAATCGCCAACGGCAGCTACCAGTTCAGGGAGGCCTTCTGATGGCGTCGTCATTCCCATTCAGCCAAAGCGTCGTCGATATCATCTCGACTGGTAAATTCCTCACGGTATATGCCTGTCAGCTCGACTTCGAGGACGGCATGGTCTTCGCGCACACCGGCACAGGGACGCTGGTCATCGACGGCATCACTTACGACGGCGTGGGCCACTTCGGTGAAGTAGGCCAGTCGCAGGAGAGCGACAACTCAGGCTCGCCTATGTCGGTGGATCTGACGCTCAGCGGCCTGGACAGCTACATCATCACCGAGACCAACATCCGCGGCTGTCGCGGCCGGTCCGGAAAGCTGCTGTTCGTTGTGTTCGATGAGGCCGGGAACTACGCCGCCGACATCCTGTTCTCGGGGCGTATGGATGCCGCAAGCTTCTCGTTCGGCGGAAACGGCTCAGACGGCAACAGCATCACCGTTCCAATCGTTGATCGCATGGCCGAGTGGAGCCGGACCGGCACCGAGCGCTTCACCGACGAAAACCATCGGGCGCGCCATCAAGGCGACCGGTTCTTCTACGCAATCGCCCAAATGTCCGAGTGGCCCATCTACTGGGGGTCGAGCAAGGACGCGCCGGTGTTCAATTACGAGAAATAGCGATGCGCAACAGAGACTGGACTACGCGTCTGCACGACGTGATCAAGGCTGCCTTAGGGCGGCCTTTTTCATGGGGGGAATTTGACTGCTGCCTGTTCGCTGCCGACTGCACGATTGCTGTATGCAGGAAGGACCCAGCCGAGCAGTACCGTGGCAAGTACAAGACGGAGTCGGGCGCGAAGCGGTTGCTGAAGAAGAATCACGGCAGCCTTGAGGCAGCGTGGGACGCGTGTTTCGCCCGCGTTCAGCCTGCCTTCATCCAGCGCGGCGATGTGGCGATGTACGACGCGCCAAATGGTCGTGCCGTCGCTGTGTTCTGGGCAAACGAATACTGGTCAACCACCGACGACGGTGTAACCCGAGTTGAATGCACGCCCCTGGCGGTCTGGAGAGTTGAATGAGCAGTGGAGTAAGGAAGCTCGCCCAGGTCGTCGTCGGCGCCGTCCTTGGCTTCGTGCAAGGGGGGCCGGTCGGCGCTGTGGTGGGTGCGGGGTTGGCCTTCTACGCGGCGGAGCAGCAGGAAAAGCTCAACACCAAGTCGTCCATGCGCGACAACGAGCCGTCGGCGCAGACAGTCAGATCCTCAAAAGCCCCAGTCCGCTTCATCCTCGGCCGCGTCAGCACCGGCGGCGTGCTGGTATGGGCGCAGGAACAGTCAGGGACTCAGGCTGACGGCGAGTGGCTGCACCTGGTCTATGTGCTGTGCGAAGGCGCGATCGATGACCTCGAAGCCATTTACCTTGGCGAGGAAGAGATATCGAGCTTTGGTGCGTACGCGACCTATGAGCTGGTGGTCAATCCCACCCAGGTCAACGCCTTCCTCAAAGCCAACTGCGCCGACTGGAAAGACACTCAGATTGGTCGCGGGCTCTCCTATGTCCGGCTGTCGCTGTTTTACAGTGCTGTCAAATTCCCTTCAGGCATCCCGGACGTCCGTTTCGTGGTTCGCGGCCGCAACGACATCTTCGACCCACGCACCGGCAGCAACATCTACACCGGCAACACCGCGCTGCACATGCTCTGGTATCTGCGTACCCGCTGCGGCGTACCAGACGATGAGATCGTGTTCGAGACGTTCGCCAGCGCGGCCAACGTGTGCGATGAGACAATCACCAACGCAGACGGATCGGTCAGTCAGCGTTATCGTTCTGCCTGTGTGATTGGCGCGGACGAGCAGCGCACCAACGTTATGCAGCGGTTTGAGGCCGCATGCGCGGGCAAACTGATCCGTGTCGGTGGTCGCTGGATGCTTCAGGCCGGCGCTTATTATGGGCCCTATGACTTCGAAATCACCGAAGACATGATCGTGGGCACCATCACCGGAAACACCGAACCAACGAACGATGCGGCCATTAATACTGTGCGCGGGACTTTCATCGATCCGTCGCAATCATGGACGGAAACGGATTACCCCGAGGTCAGCGTTGCTCAGTGGGTTACCGAGGATGGCGGAGAGGCGGCGGAGACACTGACCTTCTCCTATGTCACCGACCCGTATCAGGCGCAGCGCCTGGCGAATATTGAGCTCCGCCGCCGCCGCGCCGCCGGCGCACTCAACCTGCCCATGAACTTCCAGGGCTACAACTGCCGGCCAGGCCGCGCGGTTCGGGTCAACCTGCCGTCGCTGAACATCTTGGGGGAGTTCATCGTCACCAACTGGTCGATGGCTACTGCTGAAGGCTGCAGCGTTTCCGTTGCTCAGTACGAAGCCGCGCAGTTTGACGATGCCGTGGGCCAGCCCTACAACCCGCTCGGGTTCATCAATCTGCCTACCGGCGGTCTTGGCTCGCCCACGAACCTTTCATGGATCCCCGACGACACAGCGGAAGTGGTTCAGGGCGTGCTGGCCTGGACGCCGCCATCTGGCATCGTCACGTCTTACGCCGTGGTCGTGAAGCAGGGCTCGGCAGCTGTTCAGTCCCACTCGGTGCCAGCAGAGGCTAACCGTTGCGCCATTAATGGCCTGCCATCTGGCAACTATACGATGAGTGTCGCAGCTGTTGGGCCTATGGCGCGTTCTGGCGAGGTCTCGATCAACGTCAGCATCAATGGCCCACCGATCCCAGAATCATGCGTGGTCCAGTCCTCTATCGACAACATCGTGCTGATTCCCCAGAACCCGACGCTCTCGCTGAACGGTGGCACCTACGAGTATTTCTTCAGCACCTCGCCGACAGCCACGGCGCAGACAGCTGACTATCTGGGGCAGGGCCTGAGCTTCACGCACACCGGGTTGGCGTTCTACACCAACTATTACTACTTCATTCGATCAGTGAACGCTTACGGCAAGAGCGCCTTTCTGTACGTTCCGGCGTCGACCTCGAACGATATATCGGCCTACCTGGCTGCGATGGCTGGGAAGATCAGCAAGACAGAGCTTTCACAGAGTCTGCTTTCAGATATTGAGCTGATCACCGGCGACGGTCCCAACTCAGTCAATGAGCGGCTGGATGAATTGAAGGAAGAGATCGGGGATCTGGTCGATGCGCTGGTATACGTTCCGACCGATGCCTACGTGCGCGACAACACCGTCCGGGTGGGCGACAACCTCTGGACCGCGATCCTCGACGTGCCGGCAAAAGCCGACGGCTCGAACGGACCGCCGAACCCTCTGTACTGGGTGAACAGCGGCCAGTCGATTCGGACAGCTAACGGGCTGGCCGCGCAGGTCACGAAAAACACGACTGACATCACCACCATCGACGGTAAGACCACATCGACCGCTTCGCAACTGCAAGCGATCCAGGCCTCCACTCGCGATGATCCCATCGAAGGATTGATGGCTGACGCGCTGAAAGGGTGGGACGCGACAGCCAGCTATGCCCAGGAGGTGAAGGTAAGGACTGAGCAGGACTTCGCGCAGGCCCAGCGCACCACAGTCCTGGACGCGCGGGTCGGCACGAACGAAGCGCGCGTCATCACGGTTGAAACGGCGATGGCGACTAACCAGCAGGCTACCGCGCAACAGCTGTCGACATTGACTGCCACGGTGGGCAGCAATCAGGCGGCGATTCAGGCTGAGTCCACCGCCCGTTCCGACGGAGATGGAGCACTATCTACCCGCCTAGATACAGCTCAAGCGACTGCCAATGGGGCTACAGCACAAGCTCAAACCGCAAGCACCGCTGTTTCAGGACTGAACGGCAAGGTGTCTGCTCTCACAACCATAAAAACGTCCACGACGGTCAACGGCAGGACGGTGATGGCCGGGCTGGCAATCGGCGTAGAAGGCCAACAGCAGGAGTCGCAGATCCTCGCCTATGCCCAGCGCTTCGCAATCTTAGACGAAACAAGCGGATCGCTTTCGGTGCCATTTGCGGTGCAGGGCGGCCAAGTATTCATCAACCAAGCTTTCATCGCGGACGGCACGATAACCAACGCCAAGATCGGCAGCTACATAAGCTCCACTAACTACCTCGCTGGTCAGAGTGGCTGGATCCTCAACAAGGATGGAACCTTCGAGATAAACTCCCCGCTGGGCGGCGGTGGACGCCAGGTCATTAATGGGTTTGGTGGCAAAGTTTTCGATCAAAACGGCGTGAAGCGCTATCAGTGGGGGAATCTTGACGCATGAGTTATGGCGCGAGGGTCTGGGACGAAAACGGCAATCTGGTCATGGACACGCCCACCTTCACCTACCAGGTGATTTGGCAGGGCGTTGTCGACTTCAGCATGACCAGCGGCAATACCCCCACCATCTACACCTACAACATCCCGGGCTTCAATCCGGCCAATTGCGTGTTCATGATCATCCCCACAAGGGTGCAGGACGTGCAGTCGGCCCAGGGTGACGCAGCAGGCAACATCAGCTCCTACCCGTATGTCAGCGTGGCAATGAACCAGGTCACGGTAAGGTCAGCCAACCCAGGCGCAAACCTGAACAACACAAACCAGACAAGGGTCGTGGCGAAAGCCTACGCAATTAGGTGGGGAGCATGAGTTACGGGGTTCTGTGCATCAACGACAGCGGCTACGTGCAGATCGATGCAGAAACGCCGCGGTTGTGCGTTTTGACAAAAGGGAGTTACGCCGGTGTTGGTGGCGCAAGTGTGGTGTTCCCAAGGGCGGTAACCAGCGCCGATCCGCCGATCGTGTTCATCCGGCCAGATGGCGGAGCGATCCAAGTTCCGTATTCGGTCTGGTTCAGCGGAGGCCCGGGAAACTGGACAGGATTTTCTATAAAGGCGTCCACCACCAGTGGGAATCTGAGCGGCCTTTATTTCGCGGCTGCTTGGGCGTCCATGGGAACGGCCACCTTCGGTATGCGCATATGGAACGCGGCTGGTGGGCTTGTTTATGACAGCGGTGCGCCGGCTGTCGTCGTTACCTTCGCCTCTGGCACCTGGACCTATGCGGGATTCGAGGACCTCTCCACAGGAAGGCGGTGGATGTGGACGATCGCCAAGGCGCTAGGACCTGGCGAATATGTTTCGATCAACCCGTTCACGATGTACTGCCATAACCAATCCGCTGGCGGGCTTTGCTCTCTTGGGGTCGATTACGCGAATAACCGAATCATCATGTACAGCGTAGCGACAACAGCGTGGACCGCTGACCCCGGAAACCGACCATTTCTTTGCGCGCGCTTAGTTTCCTGAGCGCATAAACCTTTTGATTGGAGAATATCTGATGCCTTGGCTCAGAGGTGGGACTGTGTCCGTGACAAACGGATCAACCGCGGTAACTGGCACTAACGCTGCTTTCGACGCCAATGCGCGAGTCGGGGACGCCTTCGTCGGCCCCGACGGTCTGAGCTATGAAGTCACCAACGTGGCCAGCGCTACTGTGATCTCGATCTTGCCAGCCTACAAAGGTGCGACCGTGAGTGGCGCAACGTACGCCATCATGCCGGTCCAGGGTTATCCGAAGCTGATGGTGGATGCGTTCAACCAGCTTCGGTTGCAATTTGGCGACAAGCTGGCAGCGCTGGGCACGACCGGCAACTATGACACCCTGCCCATCACTAAGGGGGGCACTGGCAGAACGGATGGTCGAGTTTTGCTCTCCGAGGTGGGAGTCCAATCAGCAGCGGCGCTGTATGGGACGCAAGGCATGTACATGGCCTGGAATTCCGGCCAGCTAGGCGAAGGGAATTTTATTGTCAACCGCGGCGCTGGATCTGGGGGTTATAGCTGGCGATCAGTAAATGCGGACAACACCGCCTCGGGCCCGCAGATGACGTACTCCTATGCAGGCCTCTTGACAGTGCCATCCCTGAGCGTGACGTCACCCATACCTTTATCGTCTGGCGGCACAGGCGCCAGCGATCAGGGAGGTGCGCGCACCGCTTTAGGCCTTGGGAGCTCTGCCGTCAGAAACATCGACACGTCAGGCGCTAACGTGCCGCTGCTTAGCAATGCGAACTCATGGTCCGCGCCGCAGACGCTAGCAAATGCTTCATTGGTGGGCGCTACCAGCGTAGCGCCCGGCGCCGCGGTGTTCCAGGTCATGTCGAGTCAAGGGCGGCTCATTCTGACCCAAGGGACTGGCGTAAACCAGATCCAGTCCGTCAACCCAGCAAATAGCGGATATATACCCCTTAGTGTCGTCTGCACCAACCTCTACAACGACATTGACGGCGGCGCAAATTTGGGTAACGGCCAACGACGATGGTCAACAATATTTGCTGTTTCCGGAACGATCAACACGTCCGACGCACGCGAGAAAACCGCAGTATCGGCGATGAAAGAGGCAGAAATTCAAGCTTCAATCGCTCTGGCCAAAGAGATCGGCACCTTCAAGTGGCTTGCATCCATCTTAGAGAAAGGGGATGAGGCAAGGATTCACGTCGGCATGACTGTGCAAAGAGCCATCGAAATCATGACCTCATTTGGTCTGGACGCGATGGCTTACGCATTCATCTGCTACGACGAATGGCCAGCCGTCGAGGAGGCGGGTTACGAGTCAATTCGCGGCAACATTTATTCACTCGGCGAAATGATTTATCAAAATGTTGAGATATCCATGTTTGAGCAGTACGAGGACTATCCCTCCTTTACGTGGGAAGAAACATCTCGTCAGTATGTCATCACGAAAAAAGCCGAGCCCGCCGGTAACAGATACGGCTTCCGCTATGACCAGCTTGCGCTGTTTATTGCGCGAGGTCAGGAAGAGCGTCTCGCCAGGCTTGAAGCACTCATGACGCCGGCCGCCTAACAGGCCCAAACCGAAGCAACACCCGCAACCCGCCATCGAGCGGGTATTTTTTTGCCTGGAGAAAAGCATGACCGTAACTGAAAAAGATCGCGATGTACTGGCGCGCACGCTGTGGGGCGAAGCGCGCGGGGAAGGGCTGGCCGGGATGGTGGCCGTGGCTTGGACGATCCGCAACCGAGTGAACGACGGCAAGGATAAGTCGTGGTGGGGCGAAGGCTACGCCGGCGTCTGCCAGAAGCCGTTCCAGTTCAGCTGCTGGAACAAGAACGATCCCAACTACCCATACCTTAGCGGCGCAAAGCCGATCCCGGCTGGCGAGTTCGTAACTTGCCGCTTAGCCGCGAGCCAGGTCATTGACGGGCTCAAGCCAGATCCAACAGGCGGCGCGACCCATTACTACGCCACAACCATGCCGAAGCCGCCGGCGTGGGCCGCAAAAGCGAGGCAAACCCTGAAGATGGGTCACCACGTGTTCTTCAAGGACGTGCCGTGATCTCCGCTCTCAAGCTTGTGCCGATGTGGGTATGGGGAGTGGCGGCTCTGATAATAGCTTTGGCTGTGGCCGCCGGTTACCAAACGCTGCGACTCGCCGACGTCCGCAACGAGTACGCCGCATACCGGGCAGACATCGAGACTAAGGCCGCCGAGGCCAGCGAGCAGGCCCGCCAGACCGAACAGCAACGCCAACGCGACATTGACCAGGTGCGCAACGATGCTCAAAAACAAATCAAGCTGGCTGCTGCCGATGCTGCTGACGCTCAGTCTGCTGCTGACAGCCTGCAGCTCGAAGTCAATAAGCTGCTCGCCGGTCGCGCCGCCCTCAATTCCAGAGTTGCCGCAGGAGGCTCGGCAATCCGCGATCTCACCACCGTGCTCGCCGACCTGCGCCAGCGCGCTGACCAAAGAGCGGGAGACCTGGCGACGATCGCTGATGCAAGCCGAATAGCAGGAAAAGCCTGTGAGCGCTCATACGACGCTCTGATCAAATAGTCAAAGGGGAAGGGCATGGCAACAGCGCAACTGGTCAGCAAATACATGGGGAAGGCGACCCTCATCGTCAAAGCCAACGGCGGCAGTGTGGCCGTTGAAAAGCAGGTCGAGGGCTCATGGGTGACCGTGGACACGTTCGCGGCTGACGGTGCATGGCCGATGGACTTCGGCATGTCGCCGACGCGCATCACGCCAAGCTCAGGCGCCGCCTTCGAGGTCAGCCAATGAGCCTGATAGTCAGCGGTCCGATCAGCAAGCGGCGCATCCGGCGGGGCCTTGGCATCCTGGGCGACAGCTTCAGCGCGAACTGCCACACCATTGTGCCGACGGCGTACGGAACTGAGGCCTATGGATACGCCGGTGCGATCGCTGCAAAGACCGGCCTGTTCCCGAGCTACCTGGATAACCAGGGCAAGGTGGGCGACCACTCTGGGCAGTTCATGGCGCGTCTTGCTGGGTGCCTGACTTCCGCCAGCGCCGATCTTTGGATGCTGATGTCGCGCACGAACGACAGCACCACGGCAGGTATGACGCTTGCCGACAGCAAGGCAAACGTGATGAAGATCATCACGGCATTCCAGAACACACCCGGAAAATACCTGATTGTCGGCACCGGTACCCCGCGCTTCGGCACGAAGGCGTTGACCGGTCAGGCGCTAGCCGACGCGATCGCATACAAGGACTGGGTGCTGGGATACGTCCGGCAGTTCGTGCCAGTCGTGAACATCTGGGACGGCTTCACCCAGGCCATGACGGTGGACGACCTGCACCCGAACATCATCGGCGCAGACTTCATTCAGTCGAAATGCGTGCCCATCATCAATGCCAACTTCGAATTTTTCGGTGTGCCGGTGCCAACGGATGCGGCCGACATCTATTCCGCTATCCGTCCTTTCGGTTGCCTGAACCCGAACCCGCTGATGACCGGCACCACCGGCGTGATCAACGCATCGGTCAACCCGGTCACCGGATCGGTGCTGGCTGACAACTACAAGGCCTCCGGTTCAGGGCTCACTGGCATAACGTCGCGCTGGTACAAGGAGACATCTGCGTACGGCGAGGCGCAGTGCATTGAGCTCGGCGGCACACTGGCGACGGCAGGCGGCTACATCTATCTGCAGCTGAGCTCCAACATCACCTTGGCGAATTTGCTGGCCGGTGACGTCATCGAGATGGTCTCTGCGCCGGAGATCGTAGGAAACAGTCGCGGCATTCTAGGCTGGGAAGCGGAGCTCATCATCACCAAGCCAGTATCAGGCACGTCCACCACCATCTATTACCGGTCGATGGACAAATACCAGGAGCCGTTCACCTTGCCGGCCAGCTGGAAAGGCGCACTGGAGACGCAGCGCTATACCTGCGACGTGACGGAAACGGTCGTGACCGCGCGCATGGGCCTGTACCTGTCCGCCGGCATCACCCAAGACTCCCGGGTCAAGGTCGCACAGTTCGGCGTGCGCAAGGTCTGATCACCTCCGGTCGGCAGCAATTGACGCCGGCGGCGCTGCTTCGGTTAACTGGACGCATATCCAGCTATCAGACCCAACATGATCCCTCCAATGAAGAACGTTGCCGACCCTCTGGCCGAATGGAAGCTCATGGTCGAGGACAGGCAGGACCTCGTCACGGACCCTGACGGCCAGCGAGCGAAGCTGAGGGAACTGGCAATGCTCGCGTACCAGATGTATCAGGTTGATGCCGACGAGCTGTCGGACATGCTCGAGGTTACGGACGCCGCGCGGGAGTGGGGTTTGCTCGAACTGGAGGAGGGTTTCCACCTCGGCCTCTTTCACCGGCCGGAGCATGATCTTGATGCTGGGATTCAGTGCTTCTATAAGGGAAAGCTGGTTCGGGTTTTGTGATCGTCGGCAGGACGCCGTAGGAGGGAGCAGGCGAGCGCCGGCCCCCAGTACATCAAGTCAGTTTCTTCGGGTCGATCTTCGGTCCTTCAATCACCCGCTTCAACCACGGCCAATCCTTGTAAGGGTCGCCGTTTCCCCGGAGGTGCGTATAGCGCCTCATCGAGTTCCAGTCCCGGTGGCCGGACACGGAGGCCACTTTCGGGATATCCCACCCCATTTCGAATAAACGGCTCACGCCGTCATGACGCAGGTCATGGAAGTGCAGATCCTGAATCTCAAGGAAGTTGCACGCCCTAGTGAATGCGGCCGACACAGATTTCGCGTTATACGGGAACGGCCGCGCCGAGCCCTTGGGCATTGACTGCATGAGCTGCCAAGCTTCATTGGGCAGGTGACACCACACATCATTGCCGTACTTCTGGCCCGGGTTCTTCATGTCGGTGATCAGCACGCTCTGGCGCGCCTCGTCGACAGTGGCCCAGTGGATCCGCGTGATTTCCTCCTGCCGTCGAGTCGAGAAGAGCGCGAACAGCGTCACGCGCACCATATCGATCTCCTGCTTTCGGCGATCTCGCATTTCCTCGAAGTACTTGAGGATGGTTTCGATCTCATCCTTTGTAGGTCGGCGGTCTCGCTCCTTGCTGCGCGTGACAGCTCCCATCTTCTTCAGCACACGCCGTGCGTCAGGCATTGCCATGGGGTCAACGTCATAACCCCACGCCGGGCGTGCCACTGCCATCACCGCGCCGAGGTGAGCCAGATCGTTGCCCACGGTCTGCGGCTGAATGCCGTCGGCTTCCATCCGCGTCAGGCCGTACTCGACAAGCTTCTGGCTGCTGATGTCCTTGTCCGCCAGCCTGCCGAGCCAGCTTTCGCCGATGGCCTTCAGTGTCGCGCGCTTGGTCTTGCCGAGCGGGCGCAGCTTTTCATACTCGTCCAGATAGCGGTCGATCATGTCCTTGACGGTGTGACCTTTGCGGTTCGCCTTATCGATGGCGCCCGGGTCAGCCAACTCCGACTCTCGCTTCTTCAGCCACGCCTGGGCTGTGGCCTTGCGCTCGAACGTCTGGCTTTCCTGATAAACTGTCGCGCCTTTCTTCGTGATGCGGATCTGCGCGGTATATGCCGACGATCCGTCCTGGCGCTTGCGAAGGGTAATAGTGCCCATGAATTTGCTACACGACTGACTTGGCTTGCTACATTGTAGCAACGGTCATTCGGAAACAAGCGAAAACGGCGTCAAACCGAAGCGAATGAGAGTCTCTGAAATGCAGGCAAGACAAGCAGAAAACCACGCTACCCCAGCAGATCCGGTATGTAGGAGGTTTTCTGTTGCCCCGATGATGGATCGGATCTACTGGATTAATAAACGCCGATAGATCAGTAACTTACGGCGCATTCACTGCTTGCTGTAGCGAAAATCAAGCAGTGGCGCATGAGAAAGGGCGTTTGGCGGGATTTTACGACACGCGTCGAAGGCTTCGGCCCATCAACTTGTTGTGTTCAGATCGAGCTTTCGAATGCTGCTCGTCCAGGTAGGCGGCCAGGTCGTTCAGATGAACACCGCGCGCCGACTTCTGACTGCTTTCCATCTTCACCAGCAGCAGGTCAATCTCGCCGGCCGCCACCTTCATCTTCATTTTCTCAGGCGTCAGGTGGCTGAAGTAATCAGCGCACACCCGCTCAAGCGGAATGATCGCCATCCCGTTGTACTGAGCCATCAGCAAAAATGCCGTTTTCATGTTGGCTACCTCCGTCCGGGGTCTATGCGGGGTTGAGTGGTTCGGTGATCGCATTTTCGACTGAGCAGCTTTTGGATACCGCGTCGCCAATGAAGGCGCTATTCATAACCCGGTCATGGTGAGCAACCACCTCGTCGGTGATTTCCTCCATCTCGCAGAGGTCCGACAGCGCGGCATGGCGAATCTGTTCGATCGTCAGGCCTTCTGGAACCTCAAAAGCGGTAGATATTACTGTCGTGACGATTATCGTAGGCACGATGAGTCCTCGCCCGCCGTACACCGGCAGGCATGTGGATAGATGGGGAAGGGGTTAGGACTGGAAGACGTGACCGATCGCGACAGCCTTTGCGGCGGCCTCGGTCTTGAACATCAGATTGGACTTGCCGGGGCGACCTTCGCTGACGTACTCCACATCAACCCACCAGCAACCGAACTTGCGGTACGGCGCGCCGAGGATTTCGGTGACATAGCAGTCGATCAGGTTCATGGGGTCACCAAGGGGCGAGCCCACCAGCACACGGGGCCGTCGTCAGTGTCGTGAATCGCCAGGCAGAACCAACCTTCACCCTCTGGTCGGTCCGGTTCCCAATAGCTGCAGTCTGGGTCGCCGGCCTCGAAGTACCGATCAGATATCGCTTCGTCGCTGTGGTCCTCCAGGCTGACCATCGCAACTTCCAGTTCCTGCTCGGCAATCCACGCTTTGCACTTCTCGCCGTCGCCCTCATCGAAGTCCGGCAGATCGGGGTGCTGGGAAAATCCGTTCTCGTCGCGGATCACCGGTGCTGCCTCAATCTGGACGGCTGAGCTGTGGCGGCCTGAAAGCCGGTTAACTTCCGCTTGCAGATCCTCAAGTTCTTTTTCTGTGAGCATGACTTCGTCCTCGCCGCATACGCAGCAGGCAATAGGGATAGGGTGGGGCCGAACGGGCGGCGGGGTTACTTGCTCAGGCGATCGATATCGTCGAGGCAGGCGTTGTAGCCTTCATCCTCAAGTCTGTAGATGCCGAGTTCGGTCTTCGGCTTGCGCTCCGGCAACACGACCGGGCGCTGCGGTTGGCGGTAGAGCGGCGTCAACCAGTCCGCGTATTTCGGTCCGTTGTTCCTTGCCCAGCGTTCAGCGGTTTCGTGGTCGTCGGTGAAATCATTATTTCCTTCGCCATCAAACTGCATCCACGCCACCGGCTCCTCCACCACTGCGCGGACATCCTCGGCAGGGGCGGTTATGCGACAGTTCCAAGTAGCTACGGTCGGGGCGGTGGCGCCGCATCCCATGCACTCTGGCGAGCGGGTTTCGTCGCCATTCAGGACACCAGTCGGATCAACGTCATCGGTGCCGCAGAACGGACAATTCAACAGCTGTGTGTTGTTGGTCATGGTTTCAATCCCTCTGCTTCGTCTATCTCGGCGTCACAGTGCGGGCATTGACCATCGGTCTCGACCCATTCCATGAGCGTTACAGGCTGCTTGCATGACCAGCACTTGGCGCCGATTGACTCACCACCCTTCGCCGCTTCTGCATCTTGCCCGCAGCTCTCGTCGGCGTTGTGGGCGATGGGGATGGCGAGATATGCAGCCATCTCCTTTATGCGGAAAAGGCAGATGCCAAGGCTGTCATCCAGATATCCGCACCACTGTTCCTGATTCTCTTTGTGGAAAGATGCCAAAGCACGCCGGATGCCTTCGAAGTCTGTAGCGTTGGCGCTCAGCAACTCCCGCGCCTTGGTCAGTTCGGATTGAAGGTTGTTGTGCATCCTCACCCAGCGGTCGCGCTGCATCTTCAGCTCGTCTCTGTGCTCTGTAAGTGCGTTCACATCCGCCAGCAGCCCGTCACGCTCTTTCATGAGGTCGCGACAGTCGTTCTCCGACCATGCCAACTCAGCCCGAAGCAATTCTTCGGATGATTTCAGCCCGTCACGCTCGGCGGTCAGGCGGGTGACGACAGCAAGATGATCGGCATGACGAATAAGCTGCCCATCTCCCTCGGTCGGCCTCTCGCCGTATTTCATGCTGAACACTTCCACATCGCCAGCAGGCGGCACAGCTTCGCCACGACACTGAGCCAGCCGATCCGCCGGGCAATCGCTCAAACGCTTACATTGATTCATGGCTTACTTCCTCCCGCTCACCGTCAGCCCGCATGGCGTCGATGGCGTATTGGTTGATTTCTCGTGCAATGGTCAGCGCTTCAGCGGGTGTCAGATGAATCTGATGGAACCAGTGAAGGCTGATGCGGTGATTGCCGTCCAGGCCGGGGAATACGGTGGCCGAGACGCGCGGGACGGGTTCAATGGGTTCGGGCATGGGATGGCCTCTGCAGATGGCGCCGCGATGGATTCAGATTTGTTCGAGGAGGCGCGCACCGATCCAGCGCACGACGGGAACGGCCTTACTATTGCCGATCGCCTTATAGCGCGGACCGTCTGGGCATTCGCCGGCGGGCTTGCCGCGCCAGGGGATCAGCGTGTAGCCGTCGGGGAAGCCCTGAAGCCGCTCGCACTCAATGGGTGTAAGCCGCCGAACGCGGCCCGCAGCAGGTGTAAGCAGGCCAGACGCATAGGCTTGCTCCGGGTGAACCATGAACGTTTCCGAGGCGAAGTCATGGCGTATGCCATGAGCAGTCAGTGTTCCAGCGCGGAAAAGCGATTCTTTGCGATCGCCGCCGTAAGCCGGCACGCCAGCCAGCACGCTTACGGCAGGGCCTTCATCGCCCTCGCAGTTTGCGCATCCCCAGGCCCCGCATTCTTCTTCGAAGAGATATCCGCACCCACACTGCAATGCAGCGCCGAAAGGAGCATGTCCGGCAAAATCGTGCCCCTCGCCGCGGTTCGGCGGAGTATCCCGGCGCTTGCCTTCGCGCTCAAAAAGTATCTCGGATGGATCGAATCCTCTTCGAGCACTTGCGATAACGAACACACGGCGCCGTTGTTGGGCCAAGCCGAAATATTGGGCATCAAGTACCCGCCACGCGACTGTTCGTCGGGGTCCATACACACAACCAGCGTGCGTCCATTTACCCCCTGCTGGCTGCAATTCGCTGTCCTCCCCAGCAAGCGCCGCAAGAAAGCATCCGAAGGCGTTGGATCTGTCACTGAGGACGCCGACAACGTTTTCCCAGACGACGACACACTCGTCATCGCCGCGGGCTGTTCGAACATGGTCAACTGCATCTGCAAGCTCCACATATTTGATGGTGAGTGCGCCGCGCGGATCCAGCATGCCTTGCCGCATACCGGCCACGCTGAACGCTTGGCAGGGTGTGCCGCCGACGAGCACCGCTGGCGCCTTGATCTTACCGGCCAGCACCAGGGCCCCGAGCTTGGTCATGTCGCCGTGGTTCTGCACTTGCGGGTAATGGTGGGCCAGCACCGCTGACGGGAAGGGTTCGATCTCGGCGAACCACGCCGGTGTCATGCCCAGCGGGTGCCAGGCAGCTGTCGCGGCCTCGATGCCGGAACAGACTGAGCCGTAGTCGATCTGCATTGCTGATCCTCGCCAGTGGCGTGATTCAAAGGTGGGAATGGGATAAGTCAGGCCGCCGGGGGCGCGTCGTGAAAGACGTCCATCTGCGCGGCGCCATCCAGCCAGGCAGCCTCTATGCGAGCGCGAGCCATGGCTGCGTAATCAGGGTTCAGCTCGCAGATGATCGAACGACGGCCTTCCTGCATCGAAACCAGCGACGTGGTACCGGCGCCGCCGAACGGGTCCAGCACGACGCCGCCGCGCGGCGCGCCGGCGAGAATGCAAGGCCGGATCAGGTCAGGCGGGAAGGTAGCGAAGTGGGCGCCTTTGAAACTGTGCGTGGCCACCGTCCAAACGCTCCGCTTATTTCGGGTGAAGCGCGGCCCGATTTTGTGAAGCGAGCCACGGATATTCGAATTTTCTGTGGGCCGCTCTCCCGGCAGTGCCTCTATGGGCGATACGTTGCCAGGGCCTCGCGGCTCTAACGCATCTTCTGCAATGGCGGGCTGGTCGAAGTAGTACTTCTTCGATTTGCTCAGCAGGAAGATGTATTCGTGCGACTTGGTGCATCTATCTCGCACGCTCTCAGGCATCGGGTTTGGCTTGTTCCAGATGATGTCCTGCCTCAAATACCATCCATCGTCCTGCAGCGCGAAAGCGAGCCGCCAAGGCATACCCATAAGGTCCTTTGACTTCATTCCCATCTCGCGACCGCGCACGCCGGTGCCCGATTTGAATCGCGGGTGTTCGTTGATCTGCCGCGCGGACGTCACGCTGCGCCCGGACATCTGCCCATCACCTTGAGGCCTGCCTTGGGCTCCCCAGCTTCCTGCGTAGCTGTCACCCATGTTTACCCAGATCGTGCCGTCGTCGCGGAGTACTCGGCGCACTTCTCGGAACACGGCGACTAATCGCGCGATGAACATGGCGGGCGTTTCCTCCAGGCCGATCTGGCCCTCGACGCCGTAATCCCGCAAGCCGAAGTACGGCGGGCTGGTCACGCAGGTGTGAACGGACTGGTCCGGCAGCGTCCGCATCATATCGATGCAATCGCCGACCAGAATCTGGTGCTGCTGACTCATGGTTCGATTCCATGCGATGGGAAAAATGGCCTACGCTTACCGCTCCACAGGAAGGGATACGGTCATGAGCGAAGACAGAGAGTTGGCGCTGGAAACGGCACTGATATTTGTATTGGCCGAAATCAGGAAGCGGGGTATTGATCCCGATGACCTCACAGAGACCGTTGCGGCGTGCCTGCTTGAATCAGATGTCCGGCCGCATATTGGCTCTCAGGCTGTGATTGCCATCGAGGCAGCGGTTGATGCGCTGCAGGTGTGATCAGTCCGCCGCCAAACAGTACTTTTGACAGCGGCAATTCAAATCACCGCACTTAGACTGACCAACCCAATCAGGCATAGGGTCGCCACGGAAACGCTCAGCACTTGTGTGGGTCAGTCCACTGAGGCGAACATCGCTGATAAATCGTCCGAGGTCTGCGGCGTTGTCACTGCGCTCAGGCTGGTCCCAGCGGCTCATAACGACGCGGCCGCAATTCGTTAAACCGTGGTCCATTCGACCGAGATATTCACGGCCGTCAGGCGTAGATGTTTCCATAAGGGTTAGCCCCTGGCAGTTCGGGTTCGTCCACACCGGCGTTATGCCTGCGTGACACCGGCGTAGTGGTGTTACGCCTGCATCACCGGGCTGATGATCTCGTCGCCCGGGTCCTTGCCGATAATCAACATGCTTTTCTCAGCGAAAAGCCGCGCCACGGTTCTGGAAGGTCGGTATTCGTGGCGCGGCACGAGCAGTAATGGCCGGGCCCGATCAGGCCCTAATTCGTGAAGCCGGTGAATCATCACTGTCAGCGCTTCGCCTTGCTCCTCGATCTCAGCCCAAGCCATCAGCTCAGCGAGGGCTTGCTTGGTACCCGGCCGAACTCGCAACCTCAGCTCTTCCTCGCCAACTGACTTGCGTTTCAGCGCAGCCTTCTCGTCGCGCTGCTGTTGGGTCATTGCCATGAACTGGCTCCTTCAATCCGCTTGCGGGGAGGTGGATGTGTTCCTGCCGGCGGCGCTGCGCCACGCGTGTGCTGATGCGCTTCACGCCGCCACCTTGGTCTGACTCCATGCGCCCGCGGCCTTGAACACCCTTGCGGCCTGATCCTCGTCCAGGGATATGGCGGAAGGGATCGCTATCCAGCCGTAAGCCACCAGGTGCTGAGCATTGCAGCTGGCACGCAACTCGGTGTAGTAGTGCTCGATCGTGTCGGTCAGATGGCTTGCGAGGTACATACCCATCGGCGCGATCTCGACCGATTTCAGGTACTCGCTTCCGTCCTGGCGCATGCACATGCAACTGATGTAGATCGTCCAGTTGTGCGGGACGTCAAAGATCGCGTCCAGAACCTGCCGCGAAGTGATCCGCTTGACGCTCTTCCAGTTGAACATCTGTTGATGGCCGGTTGGATCTATGTTCACGACGCAGACGTGGTTGGTGCTGAGGATGGCGCGGCATGACCGTTCAATCCTCGCCCGGAGGTTGTGGGGTTTGCGCTTCTTCATACTGCCTCCGCGCGCCGTTCTTTGACCGGGTAGTGAATGGCGTACATGTCGATAATCCGCCACAGCTTCTTTTGGCTGATCTGCATGCACCGGGCACACGTGGTTCTAGGCACGCCCAATTCGGCGAAAGCCTTGATGCGGTCGATCAGCTTGCGATCTGCTGCCTCGTCCACCAGGCCGGGCAAGTTGAAGTTGTGGGTCTTTGCCATTTTGACCAGTCGCGATTTTGCAATGCCAAACCGTCGGATCAGGTCCTGCTGCGTAGCACCTTCGGAGATTGCCTGTTTGACATCGGGCAGCAGAAGGGCCTCGTGCTTCTCCTTGTCGGCGACTGCGCTGCGGTGCCCGTGGCTCTTGAACACGATGCCGTAATTGCTCGCGATGAAGTTCAGCCGGCGAGTGCCAAGGCCCAGGTCTTTTGCTGCCACCGCTACACCAAGGTGCACGTAGCATTTCAGCTTTTCCGCGATGCCTCGCTCGAAGGCGGTGGCCTTCTCCGACTTCTGGATGTTCACCGCTTTACTGAGCTTGGCGCTGGGCGAAATGACCTCACTGTTGAAGATCGGCTTGGCAAACGTTCTCAGCTCCAGGCGCTCGATCACCCCGCCATTGCGTTCAAACTCTTCTGTGGCCGCCTCCAGTTGAGCGGAGAGGGCGCGATTCTGTTGGACCATGCTTAATTCGAGGGAAACTGCCATGGCAACCTCACTTAATGCTGATTGATGACTTGCCGATCTCGCTGTGAGCGCCCGGCACCTCAACACCTTCCTTGATGGCCTTGGCGATCTCAGCCTTGTCCGGTGCGCTGGTCACTTTCGTGCGTATAAAATCGTCAGGTATGTCGCGCTCGCTGTCGATGACGACAACCGGCTTGCCCTTGCCCAAGCTGATGGTGAACAGCGGATGACTGATCTTGCTGATGCCCGCCGCCTCCATGTTCGTGCGCAGGTACTCCTTGAGCGATTCCTTGCGGTTGTTGATGATCCGCTTGCGCTCGGTGAGCCGGTCAATCTGCGACTGGATAGCCTCAAGATCGCCGTCTATGTTGAGCGTCAGCATGGCGATCGCCTTGCCCTTGTCCTCGAACTCGGCCTGAATGGCGCCCATCGTGTCGTGGATGGCGACGGCTAAGTCTTCGTCGGCCGTCTCGGCCAGAACGGCGAGCTCCTGAAATTCCTTGCTGATCTGGTAGAGCGCAGTCATCACGCAGCCTCCTTATCAAAGCGGGGTTTCTGTTCTTCGTACTCGCGAGCAATGCGGGTGACGGCCTTGTCATCGCGTCGTGCGGCCAACTGGCGAACCGCTGAGTCATGAATCTTCTTCAGCTCGTTCGGTGTCTTGGCTTCGCTCATGTGCTTGATAACCGATGCGATGAAGTCGAGGCGCTCCTGCTTCTGACGCTCCTCTTCTGCAACCCTGTCCACCGCCTGCTCGATCAGGACCTCGTCGCGGCGCTGGTCCACGTAGTCGCGGTCATCGAACAAGCCCAGGAACACGTCAGCGCTGAAGCCGAGCATTGACAGGGACTTCTTGATGGCGTCCGTGAGGGACTTTTTCGGCGCCTCGCCGTCGGTGGTGGTGCCGAACTTCGATTTGTACAGGTAGGGTGTGCAGCCGTACTGCTCAAGCTCGCCGCGCTCACCCTCGTGCTTGAACCAGAAGGTAATCTTGATCGTGTGGTTCAGCTCGAAGCCGAGGCTGACGCGCTTGTCGCCTTCACCGCTGAACATCTCTGCGCCCTTGTCGAAGCGCTCTTCGATGACCTTCCAGCCGAAGCCGATGCCGACCGGACCGAACACTTCGGTGGCTTTCATGATCATCGCCGTGCCGTTAAGGCTGGTGATGTTCTGGCCGCCGACCTTGGCTTCTTTCGTGAACCTGGTGTCGGTCTTCTCGACCTGGCTCCAGATGCTGAGGTTTTTCTCAGACATGATGATCTCCAGTTACAAGCCAGTGCGGGCGCCTTCAGGCTGTTGAGGCCAGAAGTCGTAAGCGAACGCGGAAAGAGCCATGTGCATTTGGTTTGCGAGCTCGCGGCCCGGTTGACGAAGCTCTTGCTTCAGCCCGCACCACTGCAACTCACCGAAGCCATAAGCCTCTGGGCTTTCCTGCTCAATGCGTTTGGCGAGGGCCTGGAAGAAGTCGGCCTGTTGGACGCAATCCATGCCCCAGAACGCAGCGGCCAATACTTCAGGTGTGATTCGTACCGGGAAGCCTTCGGCGACGAATACTTCGACAGGTGTATTTTGCATGTGAGTCTCCCGCGCCATCCGTGTGCCGGGGCGCTGCGATTGAATAGGGTGGGGGTTATTGCGTGATTCGGTCAGCGAGGGACAGCGAGATCATCAGGACGGTGAAGGCTGCGAGGACCGGGAACGATCCGCGCCAGAAGATAAGGCGGCGACGGCGCTGGGTGGCGGTCACTGCCGGGGCCTCACGCTGATCCGCCCGGCCTTTACTGCCTCAACCAGCTTCGGTGGCAGATGGGCGACTGGCATTTCGCGGGGAAGGCCGGCGCCGATGATCGCGAGGCTTCGCTCAATCTCGGCGATCTGATCGTCGATCAGTGATTTGACGATTGGCTGGCTCATGCTGCTCTCCTTGCGTTTTGCACCACGGCACGCCCAACAGCACGGCGAAAGCGCTCGCAGTAGTAGTGGAATTCCTCGGCGTCGATCGCGCCGGACATGAAGTGGTCGACGATGCATTTCTCGGCAAGGTGTTCGTAGAGGACAGGCCTGTCGCCAGATTCGATGTCGTCGAGGTAACGGCCGATCAAAACGTGCGGGCTCAAAATCCGCACTCCTCTGACTGGCGCATGTACTCGGCGTCCAGCGCGACTGCCCTGGCTGCGTGAGGCTGCAACAGCGATACCGCGATGTCCTTGAGGGCCGACTTAGGCCCCATCAGGTACTGCGCCTGCTCGCGGCCGTCCATGCGGTGGCCCCAGACCAGATTCGCAACGACCAGCCGGGCGAATGCGTCACGCTGGTCCTCGCCGTCGATCTGGCGCGACGTCAGGTGTTCCTGCACTGCCGTGTAGAACTCGTCGGCCTTGACCTGGCCCTTGTCCGACTTCCTGTAGCCCCAGGTGACCGTCTCGCCATCCATCAACCGACTGGCGTTGCAGTTGATCCACTCGGTTACGGCGGGATCTTCGTCATGCTCCACCGGGAGGCGGTTGTCATACTCAAACTGCGCTTTCGCAAATGCATTCATGATCGCCTCCACGGGCTGTTTTCAATCCAGAGATAATCGACGTGCTGGCCTGGGCCGTGTCGGTGAGTGACCTTCTCGGCGTGAGCTCGAATTACATGCTTCTTTGCCTTCGGCCGTGTTTGGAAGGCGCCGCCGCAAAGGCGGCAGATGTGCCCTACGAGCTCTTTCGCCATTTGCGTGGTCCTTGCTGGTTGACCAAACACACGGCACTGCCCAAGCCAAGAACGCGATCGGCCAGATAGGCAGCGGAGGATGGGCAGTGCGATATGTTCGGTGGGGGTGGGTGTAGGCGGGGTGTTACGCGGTGGCTTTGGCAAACGCAGCAGCAGTAAGGACGATGGCGCGACGAGTTGCCTTGTCTCTAGTGACGTTTCCGCTGACCGAATTGAAAAATGATCTAGTCGTTCGTTGGGGGATAAACGCTGAAGACTTGATCTCGAACATACTTTGCTCGACGGTCATTCGTAGCTTCATCGCCAGTCGCAGCGCATCGCCATCGTCTTCCAGCGGATTCCACCAATGACCGCTTTCAGGGCTACCAACCCATGCGCTCCAAACGCCATTTGCATCAATTGGGGGTTCGCGCCCTTCGGCTTTCGCCGCCAGCATGAGCAACTTTTCGTCTTCACTCATCGCAATCTCCTATTGCTCGCTCACTGGGAAGGCAGTGGCTACCTTTTAAATCTGCATTGGGGTGCGATCTGGCCGGCAGCGAACCGACTTCCACAGGCGGAATCGAACCGCCGACGCGCCTTTTGCGAGGCCGCTCTACCAACTGAGCTACATGGTCACGCTTCGGTCACCCGGCCTAGGAACCCGGTTACCCGTCGCGCTTAGCGCATCGCCTGCGCATTTTTCAGATCACACCCCGATACAGCCTCGCCTTCGCAGCTAAAAAGCTCCAGCAAGGTGACCGGGCCAGATCACGCACCAGATCGTCGATTCACACAGGCTTATCCGCAGTGGCGGCACCCACATGGTCGTTTCAACTGGCCGGCGAACATCAGTCAAGAAGGTGACCGTAGCGCTCTGGCTGGTTCCGTTGCCCACGGTTTCCTTGGGTTACCGGTCACGTCGATCCGGCGCCGAATTCCACGGCCGTCACCATTTCCTCCCGACTTAAGAGCTCCCTCGGTCGGGCGATTTCGATGCAAGGTGGCCCGCATGTGCGGAGTTGGCGTCCCGCATCCCGCTGCGCACTCTGTGAATGCGCAGGAGGATGATTCAGTGGAAGTCCAAAGGCTCGCCAGCAGCGTGAGCAGCTCGGCAACCATCAATGAATCTCTGGAGAACCTGGCGATAGCCGCCATCACGAGCGATATGTCCGAAGCACTCATCCGGCATTTTTTCAAGAAGAGGCTCAAGATCATCAGCCACTGCTTTGCACATCTCTGGCGATATCTCACCATCACAATCGCTGTGTGACAGGAACTCAAAGAGTCCAGGGTATTTTTCCTGCGTGTAGTCATCGCCCGTATAGACCGACTCATCATCCAAGCTTGTGTCGCGAATCAGCTTGTCTGCCTCGTCACGCAGAAAGCTACCTTTCTCGTCACGCTTGTAGTGCGGCGGGAAGCTCCCGCCAATAGCAAAGGCAACCGCCTGCCGGAATGAGTTGAACGCGCTGTATGCGCCGTGAAATGCATCATGTGAACAATCAAGTCCCATCGTCTTGCCTCCGTTGATTTCCGATGCCGCCTCATCAAAGCGGCATGAGAAATCAAGCCCAAGCCACCATCAGCCCCAGCGCGAGGGCGTGCAGCGAAAGTATTGCTGTCAGCAGTCCCCATGCTTGTGGGGGTGAGGGGAGGGTTGGCATGGGGTGCTCCAATTATTGGGCCTGAACTGCGCCCACAAAAAAGCCCGCACTCGGCGGGCCTGGCTTATTTCGGCGTGGTTACGTACTGCGTGCTTTTTCGATCAGCGCTTTGGCTGCCATCACCGCAGGATCACCTGCGTCTTCCGGCGACCAGGTGTTGTACTCGGCGATCATCCATGCCTCGTAAGCGGCGTAGAGTTTCTCAAGCGCTTCAAGCAACTCCGGCGCCATGCCGGCCAATTCCTTCTTGTTCATAAAACCTCCTGAATAGTCACTCTATGCTGCTTCCCGAATGGCCCTGCGTGCAAGGCCATTGAGGAAATCTGTTTTTCAAATCAGGCCCCGGTCGCTCACCCGGTATCACGCTTCCGCCCTCGTTTGCGGCCTGCGTGTCGCTTGAATGACAGCTTCATGGCCGTCACACCTGTTTGCATCAGAGCCCTGCTGGGTTGATGGCCTGCTATGCCTGCAGGCTTGGCGGTCTAGATTTTTAAAGAGCAGATCGATCCGTGAGGCCCTTGGTAGGGGCTGATTCGTTTCGATGGGTGAACAATACGCGGGCGTATTATGTGAGTCAATACGCGTGCGTATTATTTTTCACGCAGGCACAAAAAAGCCCGCTCAGTGGCGGGCTCTTGCCTGGTCAACCTGGTGGGATCAGGACTTCTGCCAGCTTACGCTGGTGACCAATGCAGTATGCAGACGGGGGATGAAAACGAAAAGCCCGACGCGGGGCCGGGCTTTTAGGGATGGTCTGTAAATCATGGCCTGTCGGACAAGGCCTTTATCGTGTCTCTCATGTCCTTCCTGTCTTCGCGCATTTCCGAGCGAATTGTCTCAAACTCCTTAGCGCGCGCTTCTCGATCTGCTCGTAGCTCTTGTCGTAAGGTATCGCCAAGGTGGTCAAGGCCACTAGAAGCCTCAGCCTTAGCGGCGTCCAGCTTAGTGTCAATATGAGTGTAAGCAGTCAAGCCCAACGCCACTGACCCTAGCGCTGCAAGCAGCACGGGGAGGGTAATTGTGACGAAAAGGTCTTTCCTGAAGGCGCTCATGATTGTGACGTTTTCCTTGATCAAGATCTCAGTATACACAGGCCCTAGTGCAAGCACAGGCTCAGACGTGTCAACGTTATCAATTGGCAGGTAATCACTGCCGTATCGTCGAGCTGTCTCACCGTCAGCGACCTGCCCCCGATCCATTAGGTCGTAGAAATCGAAGTAGCGAAGAGCTAATTCCATCACCTATCCACTGCCATCGCTGCAAGAACAAAGGGCGCGTTGAAAAACACGGTATGCCCGCAGCGCCTGCAAGTCGCCAGATAGAACCAGACTCCGAGATGCTGAACATGAGGGACAGGGGTGGCAACTACTCCAGCAGTTGAGCCGCCAGTTCCAGGTACTACTGCATACTCCCCCTCATAACAAAATGAGCATTTATTATCCGGGCTCATTCGGTTCAGGTAGTCAACGAGGGCATCGCCAGGGACCTTGAGAGCCCTGCCTTGATTATGTCGCAGCGAATCGCCAGTCTCTACAAATGAAGCATCATCCTTATCGCTCATGCTGTCCTCGTATTCTAATTCGTCTTGGATGGGTCAGGCGAGTACCGATCTCGGCCACTTTGCATCAACAACTTTTCCGACGATCACCCATTCGCCGTCGACTTCTACGGTAGGGAAGGCGGGGTTCAGTGGCTTTAGATAAGCCCGGCCCGAATCCCACACAAACTGCTTAAAGGTGGTCTCGTTAGTTTCCACCATCTTTGCAACGACGTATTGACCGCTTTCGACATCTGATTCGGGCGCAACAAGGATCACCATTCCCTCCGAAAACGACATGCCGTTGGGGGATGTCATTGATGGCCCTCTGACCTTTAGCCAAAATCCGTTTGGCCCAGCCCATGCGTCAGAAGGGTGCATCTCGCTGGCCGCAACGTTCGACAACTCCAAAACCTCCCTGGCTGCGCCGGCCTGCACCCAGCTGATTTCCGGATACTCGTAGTAGCGCGTCGGCCCGCCTGCAGGCTCGACGTTGGCGTCGAACACCCCAACTAGATCAGGACGAGGGCCGCCGTCCCACAGCCATTTACTGGGCACTCGAAGCGCCTTGGCAATCCGCTCGACGTTATCCCTCTTTGGAGACTTCGATTCACCAGTAATGATGCGATGCACAGTCGGCTGAGTCACTCCAGCCTGACGTGCAAGCTCGCCCTCGCTCCAACCCTTCGCGTTCATTTCGGAAAATATCCGATCCCCGATGTGCATCACTCACCAATAAGAAAACGTATTACGCAAGTGTATTGCCTGTTGCAATACGCCTGCGTATCATGCGACCAATACGCTGCCGAATTGGAGGCCCCTATGACCGTACAAGAAATGCTGAACAGCCTGTTCGAGTACGGCTTTTCCCAAAAAGCCGTCGCTGACCGGATCGGTACCACTCAACCGACGATCCATCGCGCAAGCAAAGGGGCCGGAGTTCGCTACGAAACCGGGAAGGCTATCGAAGCCCTTCTGCTTGAAGCAGTTCAGAAATCTGCCGCTTAAACCCACTTCATCAGCCAGAGGAAAACGAAGCATGTACATGGACCCCAATCAGAAGCGCGCCATCCCGGTAAAGGTTCGTTTCGAACCCGTGCTTGATCGGATCTTGCGTAAAGCCGCAACCAAAACCCGCATGCAGCACGCGACCTATCTCTACGAAATCATCGAATGGGCCGTAGCAAACGGCGTGATCCAGGAGCTGATGCAGGACAAGCAAGAAGATATCGCGGGCTGACGGGCCTATGGAGTCCCGAATGACCATTGAACTGGAAAAGTTGCCGCCTCAGACGCGGCAGGCAGTAGAGGGGTTGATGCATCAAAACGGCTGGAGCTTCAGCCGAGCTATCAACGAAATGATGGAAGCGGCCATTGCCAACGGTGCGCTTTCAGAGGTTGGCAGGAAGAAGGCAACGGTCCTTCAGTTGGTTACCCCAATGAGGGCCTCAGGCAGGGACTCTTAAGGGTAATCCAGAGGGCCTCTGCCAAATCCAAGACGAAAAAAAGCCGGGGTAGTGACCCGGCTCTCTTAAACACTTCTGTGGGACGGATCTTATATGCAAATCCAAGCACAAGGCAATACCCACCAACCCGCGCCACGAAATGCGATCTACGGAAACGTGGCGCGCACAATGTCATCCAGGGAAATCGCCGACCTGACGGGCAAGCGTCACTTTCACGTCAAGAATGACGTAGAAAAAATGCTTTCCGACCTCAAAGAAGATGTCACGGGTTTCCGTGCTATCTATTTTGACAGCATGAACCGCGAGCAGCTCGAGTATTTGCTAGACCGCGAGCACACCGACTGCCTTCTGACCGGCTACAGCGCGGCAATGCGCATGGCCGTAATCAAGCGCTGGCACGAACTGGAAGGCGGGCGAGTTATTGCCACGCTTCCGGATTTCTCCAATCCCGCTGCCGCCGCTCGCGCCTGGGCGGATGAAGTTGAGAAGAAGCAGGCTGCCGAAAAAGCCCAGCTGCTGCTCAGTGTCGAGAATCAGGCTCAGGCGACCAAGATCCACCAGATGGAAAACCTCTTCCAGGAAGGCATGACTGCGCCGCAGTTCTGCAAAAAGCTGAATGGCGTGAACGTCATGCAAGTCGGAGGGGCTCTTGAGGGTCGCAGCTGGCTCTACAACGAGAGCAAGACCGGCGTGCGCTGGCGTGTGGCGTCCTATGCCCGCGACAAGTACATGACCGAGCACGCGCACGAAGTCACCCCTCACGGCAAAGACGCCTTCTTCACCTATACGCCAGTGCTGCTGAAGAAGGGCGCTATCCGCCTCTACGAGCTCTACCTGAACAACGAATTGCCCATGAAGAAAACGTGGGACGGCCTTTTCACGCATGACAAAGAACTCAAGGGGGTCGCGTGATGGCACGTATCCGCACTGTCAAGCCGGAGTTCTGGTCGAGCGAGCAGGTAATGTCCTGCACGCCGCTGGCTCGCCTCCTGTTCATCGGCATCTGGAACTTCTGTGACGACGGCGGCAATCACCCGCTGTCGCCTCGGACCATTAAGGCCCTCGTATTCCCTGGTGACGATATCACCGCTGAGTCGGTCGACGGCCTGCTGGGTGAGCTGAAGTCATCCGACTTGATCGCTCTCTACTCGGTCGAAGGAAAAACCTACCTGCATGTGCGGGGTTGGCGGCACCAGAAAATCGACAAACGCACCTTCAAATATCCGGCTTTTATCGTAGGCCCTGACGAAAGCTCGCCGAGTGGTAGTCGAGTACTCGACGAGGAGTCGTCGAATGTTAGGAGAGCCCTCACCCCCGGAAGGGAAGGGGAAGGGATGGGGAATGGAGAAGATCAACACAACACTCTACACGCGAGCGATGAAAATTCGTCCGAGCCGGCTGACCCAAAGTCCCCGACCGAGATGACCCTTGATTGGGTGCCAGATCAGAAGCTGCTGAAAGCCTACGCACTGCGCATGGCGATCCCTGTTGACCGCTTCACCCCAGAGGCCACTGCCGCGTTCGTCTGCCACTACTCGGCGACCGGCCGATTCGAAACCCAAGCAGCTTGGGTGAGCCTGCTGGTCAAGTGGGTGAAGCGCGACGAAGCATCCGCCAGCAATGTTCGCCAGTTCCCTGCACGTCGTCCGGCTAGCGAGCCTGACTTCGACAGCACCGAATGGGCTCGCGACCTGATGGTGCCCCAGTGAAATCCGCAACGCAGCTCATCGCAACGATGGGCAATCTGCCGCCCGCAGTGGTGACAGAGCCGGTGGTTGTCTCTCTGGAGACGGCTGAGGTCGTGAACAACCTGTTCCGCAGGCTTCGGGGCATCTTTCCCGCTTGGCGTCAGGCTTGGCCCTCTACGGAGGCGCTGGACGCCGCCAAGGCCGAATGGATCAAGGAGTTTGCCGACGAGGGCATCCGCACACTGGAGCAGATCGAGTTCGGCATTCAGAAGTGCCGCAAACTCAAGAAGCCCTTTGCGCCCAGCGTCGGCGAGTTCATCGCCATGTGCACGCCCGGGCCTGAAGACTTCGGCATGCCGGTCTCTACCGACGCATGGCTTGAGGCGCTGATGGGCACCTACAGCCACGAGGCGGTGCGGATCGCTGCCGAGGCCACCGGATTGTTCGACCTGCGCGCATCGAAGCAGGACAACAAGGGCCTTCGTGAGCGGTTCGATCGCAACTACACGATCGTTCTGCGCCGTGCCCAGGCCGGGCAACCACTCGACGGCAAGATCCTGACCGGCATCGGCCACGACAGCCAAAAAACTGAGCTTGAACTGGCCGACGAGCTGGCCGAGCAAATCAATCAATACCGGATCACCCAGCAAGGCATCCCCGCTGACGGCAAGTCTGCGCGCGAACTGCTGATGGCGAAATTCGGGAAGAGGGCTTCGTGATGGCAGTACATCGTTATGTCTGGCCTGCGATTCAGGGCGCTCTGATCGCGTCGCTGTTTCTGGCCGTGTGCGTGGGCTTTGGCTATCTGATCGCCCCTGATCCATCACTGGCGCAGATCTGCGCAAGGACAACGGAGCAGGGCTCATCCGCTTGGGTTGCCTGCGTCGACCAATTGGTTCAGGAGCGCAAGTGATGACCCCCATCCAAACCCAAACCGTAAACACCCTCAAGTCCGAAGGCTTCCAGGTGGTCGAGATCAACCGAGACATCGTAAGGCTGACCAAGGGAGCAGATGCGCGCCTTGTGCGTCGGGATGGTACGCAGAAGCGGGCCAATCATGTGGTTGCCAGCAACGTCACTGTGATCCGGGGGTGCGTATGACTGAGTTCGCAGAAGTGGAGACGGCGGAACTGACCGGCGCGGCGCTGGATTGGGCTGTCGCGCAGGTTGAGGGGGTGAGATACGACCCGCACTACCTCAGCTGCAGCGGTTATCGAGACGGCGCGGATGTGTGGAGCAACTGGTTTGTATCGAATTTCCAGCCATCTGCAAGCTGGGCAGACGGCGGCCGGCTGATTGAGAAGTACCAGATCGACCTGACTTTCGAGCGCAAAGGGACGATCTACGCCTATCCCTGCAACGACGATGGTTTGCCAGACACATCTCGTCAGTTCGACGAGTACGGATCGTTTGGACCTACGTATCTCGTCGCCGCCTGCCGCGCCATCGTCGCCCACAAACTCGGTGACACCGTCAGCGTGCCAAAGGAGCTCCTGCCATGACCACCTCCCGAATCTGGATCTGCATAGCAGCCATCACCCTGGTAGCCGCAGTCGGCACCGGGCACAGAGTTGAGACGGTGGTGAAGCCGTTGCCAGTTGGAGTGCTTTTTCGATGAGCAGTCGTGAAGAGTTTGAAAAGTGGGCAGAAGAAAACCTCGGCCTGAGCGCGCGCAAGTCGCCATCGGGCGAATATCAGTCGTTCGGGATGTACACGGCATGGATGGGTTGGCAGGCGTCACGCCCTTCGATGGCAATTGATTGGCCGAACCACTACGACTACACGAATTCCGATGTTGCGGGCGCTGCGATCCTTGATTGCCGAACTGCATTCGGTAAGGCGGTGAAAGCATGAGCGAGGTAACCAGAGGAATCATAGGGATGCCGCTGCATCTGGCGATGTCGAGCGAGCTTTCCCGCATGCAATTCCATGCCTGCGCTCAAGGCCTGCTTGCCGAGGTCGAACGCCTCCAGCGCTTCGAGACCGCCTACAAGGAGTTCAGCGACAAGACGGATTGGGTTCAGGAAACCGCGCACTGGTCCGAGCTCGGCATGCACCGCGCTGACGTGCTCCGCAAGCGCTGCGACGATCTGACCTCGCACAATCAGGCGCAGGCGGATGAGATCGTGCGGCTCCGTGCGATAGAAACCTTCGAGGACGCTGTTGCGTGTGTCTTCGACAACCTGAAGTACTCGGCAGCCAACACTGACGAAAAGGCATGGGATGAGCGCCTTGAAGACCTTGCCGAAGACGTCATCGAGTACGCGCCTCGCTACAAAAAACAGTGGAAGGACATTATCAAGCTCAGCCGCGAGAAAGACTCGCTCGAGGCGGAAAACGACGCGCTTCGGAAGGACGCCGGTCGATATCGTTGGCTGCAGACGCAAGTTGAAAACTGCGAGTGGATGGCTGGCACTTCCACCATCACCGACAAGTTCGGATCTGTTTCGGAAGAGCGAGTAAGTGGCGCCGAAGATTTGGATCAGACCATCGACGCTGCAATGGCGCAGGAGCAGCAGCCATGACCTGGTCCCAACTCAAAACCCTGCTGAATAGCTCAAAGGTTCATTCCGACGGCCGTGAGACGTACTGGTTTGGGGGTGCGCGATGACTGACAAGATCTCGATCAACTGCCAGGCCAAACTCACCGAGGCAATCACCCGCATGACGGCAATGTACCGCGACAAGCGCTTTGTCGTGGTGTCGCTGCGCCCGGGCAAGGACCGCACGCTGGATCAGAACGCCCTGTGGTTCGCCTTCTACAAGCGCATCGCGGAAATGACGCAGATCGGCGACGCCAGCGACGCGCGCAAGTACTGCAAGCTTCATCACGGCGTCCAGATCCTCATCAACGAGGACGAGGACTACCGCGCAGCATGGCACCGAACCACCAAGCACCTCAGCTATGAGGAGAAGTTCGACCTGATGGGCGACTGCAAGCTGCTCGGGCCAGATGGGTTCCCGGTGACCAGTCTGTTCAATCGCGCCCAGGGGATCGCCTACACGGATCGCATCGTGGCGGACTTCAGCGGTAAAGGCGTGTACTTCAGCGACCTGCTGGGCGAGGTGGCCGCATGAAGACCATTAAGGCCCTCTTAAGGCTCGCAGCGATTCTGCTCGAGCACGGCTACCGCTCGAATCCGGACGCGCATCAATTCGGAGGTGGCCTGTGATCGCCCGGGCAGCTGTGAAGTCGCCGCCGGCACGCAAGGAAAAGACGTGCGCCAACCCAGAGTGCGCCACCAAGTTCGTCCCGGCCAAGCTGGGACAGAAGGTGTGCGGCTGGGCGTGCGGCCTTGCCATCGCTCCGGCGAATCAGGACAAGGCACGCAAGTCACTGGCCCAGGCCGAGCGCAAGGAAATCAAGGTCCGCAAGGAGAAGCTGAAAAGCCGCTCGGATCACATGAAGGACACGCAGATCGCTTTCAACTCCTGGGTGCGCGCCCGCGACGCTGGGCAGCCGTGCATAAGCTGCGGTCGCTTCCACCAGGGTAAGAACGACGCCGGCCACTATCGGACGGTAGCGAGCGCTCCTGAGCTGCGATTCGAGCCGCTGAACTGCCACCTGCAGTGCTCGCCATGTAACACCCACAAGTCCGGCGACATCGTGAACTACCGCATCAGCCTTGTGCAGCGCATCGGGGCAGAGAAGGTTGCCTGGCTGGAAGGCCCGCACGAACCGAAGAAATACACGATCGACGACCTGAAAGCGCTGACCGCGCACTACCGGGAACTGACCAGAGAATTGAAGAGGGCGCAGGCATGAAAATTCACTCAGCACGGCAGGCATGGCATGACTGCACCTACATCCCGGCGCCCGGGCAAACCTCGGACGTAGTTCAGCTCGGTGTTGTGGTCCAGAGCACGGAGCGCGGGCCAACGGCGAACCGCGCCATGCACAGCGCGCTGGCCGGTCACATCCAGTCGGCGATCGCCAAGCTTCACCCGCAGGTCCGCGTCTTCGGTGAATACATGTATGCAGCCAATCAGGACGATGATGTCCGCGAAGCTGCGGAGGAGGTCGTATTCGGGATGGTGGTTTCGAAGTCCAAACGGATGACCGCGGCCAAGCGCGAGAAGCTGGAGTACGTGGTGAAAGGCGTCATGCGTCGGTATCGCTACATGCACCAAGGCGGACAGTCGGCGAATGATGACCCGCTGATCAAGCCGGAAGGGTTTCGCAGCTGGTTGTGGGCTGAGTACGGTTGCCGTCTTGAATCCTGCAATTGGGAGCGTGATTGGGAGGGGATGATTCGCCTCACATTCGACTGCTGTGAGGACCTTGATCGGATGGCGCTGAGCCCAGTCGGGGCGGTGATTTACCAGATGAATCAAGCTGCTTGACTTCCCGTGCGGCTGAGGGCATCATTTTGCCACATTGAGTAATTTGCCTACGGCAACTTGCTCCGGAAGCCTCGCCAAGTGCGGGGCTTTTTTATGTCGTGAGAAAAACCAACCTGAGAGGAATGCCGTATGCGGAAACTCACCATGTATCTGGGCTTTGCGCTTGCCGCATGCCTGTCCTGCTTCTCCCTGACTGCACTGGCTCAGCCTGTGTCGTATGCCTTCCGCTCCGTGCAGATGCTGGCCGAACTGCCAAGCGTCGGCGTCAAGCGTCTGGAGCTCACTCTCGCCATGTGGCGAACGGGTAGTCAGGCCACTGACAAGAGCTTGGCATCCAACCTGCGAGCATCCAGCAACCACTTCGTGATGGCCTCGGCCAAGCCGGCGCCTGATGGTGTCGGCCTCAAACCCTGCTGAATACGCCTGGAAGTTACTGAAAAAGCCCGTACATGCTGCGGGCTTTTTTGTACCGCCGAGGAAAGCCGCTACCTACATTGGATGCTTTCCCGGATGTGCAACTTTCCCCAATCCCTCGGAACCTCTGATCGTCATGTTCAGCGAGGGCCTCATTAGTACCCGGAGTAGAAATGGACCCAACCGACCTCGGCCCAGGCACAGCTACCTGGCTGGGCGGCACGGGCACCGTTTTGCTGGGTGGCTTCCTGTGGCTTCGCAAGTTCTTGTCCAAGGACGCCGCAGACAGAGCCATGGACAACGCCGACATCGGCACCGTCCGCCGTCTGAATGAATTACTCGACTCGGAGCGGGCTGCTCGAAAAGAGTCGGACGCCCGAGCGGATCAGTTCGCCAAAGAACGCAACGAACTCGCAGCCGCAGTAGGCCGTATGGAGGGCAAGATCGAGGCCCTCACCAGCCAGGTCGCACAACTCACAGATAAGGTGGCAAGCCAGAGCGCGGAGATCGCGCGGCTGTCCACGCTTGGAGGAGCAGCCTGATGGACAGATGTGCAGTGGAATTTATTGCTCGACGCTGGTGGCGCCGGGTGGAGGTATGGGTCATCGCGCTGTTGATCGTTGCCGGATCCTTTTCTCTCGGCTTCGGCGCCTCACAGTGGTCGCTTGCCAGCTGGTACAGCAATCAGGTCACACAGGTTCGGACGGCGTATGACGAAGCGCTCAAGCAGCGCGACCTTCGCCTGACCAAGCTCGCTGACAGCACCAAGGAAGCGGCAGGCAAAGTTGAAGCCGCTGCTGACAGTGTGAGCAAGGCGGCGGACAAGGCGGACAAGGCGGCGGATAAAGCCGGCGAAGTCCTCGAAAAAGCCAACCAGTAGCGCGCCACGAAAACAGATGCGCCCGTTTCGTGGCGCGGAGTAAATCATGGACAGGCCAACACCTCCGGCATCATTGCTTGAGCTGTCGGATCTATCAATGCTTGGCATCCGACTCACACCTGCGCCCGATGTGTGGGAATGGATCACCGGTCACATCATCTCCGACACAGGCAGCATCCATAACCCTGACCATGCTCACCTGATTGATGCACCCATTCGCATTCTGTGGGCCTCAGCTGCATTCGAGAAGCAGGGCCGGACTGTGTTGGGTCAAGCCGAGCAGGTGGCCTTCCGCGCAGGGGGCTGGCAGAAGGCACGGCAAGAGCAACAGATGCTCGACTGGTTCGGCGAAGTGCCAACCTTCCTCATCACCCTGGCTGCCGATTACTGCGCAGATTGCAGTGACGCTGACTTCTGCGCACTGGTGGAGCATGAGCTTTACCACATCGCTCAGAAGCTCGATGCGTATGGCGCGCCCAAGTTCACCCAGGAAGGACTACCGAGCCTGACGCTGCGCGGTCACGACGTAGAAGAGTTCGTCGGAGTGGTTCGCCGCTATGGCGCGAGCCCTGACGTTCAAGCGTTGGTGGATGCAGCAAACAAACCCGCCGAGGTGGGCAAACTAAACATTTCGAGGGCCTGCGGAACCTGTCTGCTCAAGATGGCGTGATTCTGGACAGGCTCTGGACGGATGAAAGCCTATGGCAGCCCTCAGCAACGACGTGAAGGCCTTTATCGTTCAGGCCTTGGCGTGCTTCGACACGCCATCACAAGTGGTAGAGGCCGTCCAGAAAGAATTCAGCATCACATTGACCCGCCAGCAAGCTGAAACTCACGACCCCACCAAGTATTCAGGTCGGGGTCTTGCTAAGCGCTGGGTAGCCCTGTTCGAGGACACCCGAAAGCGATTCCGCGAAGAGACAGCAGACATCCCGATCGCCAACAGAGCCTATCGCCTCCGTGCGCTTGGTCGGATGGCTGAGAGGGCAGAGAACATGAAGAACTTGGCGTTGACTGCCCAGCTGTTAGAGCAGGCCGCCAAAGAGGTCGGCGACGTATACGTTAATCGCCAGACCAAGAACGAGAACCCTCACGACAACGTTGTGCCGATCCGAGTGCAGGTCGACGTGGTGGACGCGAGGAAGCCGGATGCCGACGCTTAACGTCCCGCAGGCGCGGTTTCTCCAGATGGAGCACAAGTTCCGCGGCTTTGTTGCCGGGTTCGGCTCGGGCAAGACGTGGGTTGGTTGCGCAGGGATTTGCAAGCACGTCTGGGAGTGGCCGCGCATCAACTCCGGTTACTTCGCTCCAACCTATCCGCAGATCCGCGATATCTTCTTCCCAACGATTGAAGAGGTGGCGTTTGACTGGGGGCTGAAGGTCAAGACGAAGGAGAGCGACAAAGAGGTCGAGTTCTACAGTGGCGGCCAGTACCGCAGCACGACGATCTGTCGCTCGATGGAGAAGCCGCAGACCATCGTGGGGTTCAAGATTGGTCACGCGTTGGTGGATGAGCTGGATGTCTTGCCCGCGCTTAAGGCTGAGCACGCTTGGCGCAAGATCATCGCGCGGATGCGATACAACGCGCCAGGGCTGAAGAATGGCGTGGACGTCACAACGACGCCCGAGGGTTTCAAGTTCGTCTACCAGCAGTTTGTGAAGCAGCTCCGCGAGAAGCCGGGCATGCAGGGGATGTATGGCCTTGTCCAGGCCAGCACCTTCGACAATGAGCTGAATCTGCCGCCCGACTACATCCCATCGCTGATGGAGTCATACCCGCCTCAGTTAATCCTCGCTTACCTCAATGGTCAGTTCGTCAACCTGAATGCTGGGTCGATCTACCACGCCTACGACCGCAAACTGAACCAGTGCTTCGACACTGTGGAGCCCGGCGAGCCGCTGTTCATCGGCATGGACTTCAACGTCGGCAAGATGGCGGCGATCACGCACGTCAAGCGCGCCGACGGCATGCCGAGGGCGGTTGATGAACTGATTGATGGGTTCGACACGCCTGACATGATTCGGCGCATCAAGGAACGCTACTGGCGCTACACCGGCAAGGACTACGAGAAGACCTGCGAGATCAGGATCTACCCGGACGCATCAGGTGGGTCACGCAAGTCTGTCAACGCAAGTGAGACGGACATCGCCATCCTTCGCCAGGCCGGGTTCAGCGTAATCGCGCCAGATGCAAACCCGCCGGTGAAGGACCGGATCAACGCCATGAACGCCATGTTCTGCAACGCCAACGGCGACAGACGCTACCTGGTCAATCCGCTGCGCTGCCCGACTTATGCGGACGGCCTGGAGCAGCAGGTGTGGGCGCCCAATGGTGAGCCCGACAAGAAGTCAGGCGTCGACCACGCGAACGACGCCGGCGGCTACTTCATCCATTACGACTACCCGATCATCAAGCCGATGACCCACATTCCTGTCACCTTCACGTTCTGAGGCCGATATGCC
>Ga0247730_1000258_pt1 | contig 47417 bp, 41 predicted proteins | sample UWRJL073202C2_FD_180959 | JGI IMG/M metagenome (GOLD analysis project Ga0247730, IMG submission 180959) | Plant litter microbial communities from Arlington Agricultural Research Station in Wisconsin, United States - UWRJ-L073-202C-2 | ecosystem: Environmental > Terrestrial > Plant litter >... | reverse complement strand
TGTCGTGTGCGCTGACGCCTTTCCAGCTGACGAATACGCTGTCCGTGGCCTGCATGTCTCGATAGGCCACTCGAACGGTTGCGCCGGACTCGGGGATTTTTCCGGGGACGACGATACCGTCTGGGCCTACCGTATCCATGCTAGGGGCAGGTAGCTGCCGAAGTCCGCTCTGGATCTGAAGGAGGAACGGATTAGATTGTTGCTCTACGCCATTACTGCGACTTACGACGTAGGATATCGAGACTGTCTCTCCATCGTTAACAGTTACCAAGGCCGCCGCGAATACCAATGCCAAATCTTTGCCCACATCTGTCTCGACAATGATTTTTTCCTTGGTATCGCTTCCTTTGGGCCCTTCCCATTGAACAAGCACTCGGTCGTTCAGCTTCAACTCCGCACTCGGCGCAATCAGAACTGTTGCACCACGGGCAGCATTGGCTGGATCAAGCGTATTCCCATCCGCTTCCTTTACAGACGGCACCGGCAGTACAGGCAATACAGAAAGCTGAAGCTTTACGATAATCGGGTCGGAGTCCATGGATATATTCCCGGCCAAATCTTTCACGGTGTAGTGGACGGGTGCTTCGATGTCACCGATGGCCGTTAAAAACCGCTTAGTAAATTTAACATTCACTCGCCTCAATCCCATGTCGTCCTTATCCACCAATACGGTGGGGCCTGCTACGTTGCCCCAGTAGGCCTGGACCAGATCATGTTCCTGCATGCCGGTATAACCAGCTATTTGACCGACGAGTACATCGTTCATGCTTTCCAGCTCTGAAGATGTCAAACCATCCTGGATAGCCGGTGGGAAGATGATGGGTGCAAGCTGTGGAGCGCCAGGTTGTGTACGATCAATCCTGATGAGTGTTATTTGTGATTGATTGGTCACAAGACTTTCAGGGTTTTTCGTCTGATAAGCGACTTGGTGGACACCTTCAACTAGTAGGCGTTCGGGGATTTCAAGTTCCAAGGGGGAGCCGGGTAGCTCTCCCGGAAGGACTGGTTTTTCGGGCCCGATAAGTTGCTCATTCCAAAGCAGTTGGTAGGTAAATCCGGGCCTAGCAGCAGTCCAGACTTTAAACGTTAAAGTAAGGGGGTCGTTAAGATATTCAATGGGGATAATACCATCGTCTAACATCACTGGAACGGCCGGTGCTTCCAGTTCTTGAGATTGCAGTTGCAAATATGCGAATGTCATTTTTTTTATCCTTAGGCTGATTCTTATTAATGCTGCGAGTTAATTATGGCCCGCAGCATTCGCTGCATTGGCAGTTAGCGAAGGGTGCAGGTTAGTTCTACGGAATCAAGCATGTTGACTGGTGCTCTGGTCGTCCTCGATGTCACAGCGCTCTGGTTGCTGCCCGGTGGAGGCTCAACTTTAAAGCACGCTTCAGCATAGCCGGTACAAATAATCCGAAGATTCCGATAAGGGACTGTGAATGTATAGCCGTTTACGACATCGAAATCATCCAGTTCCCTGCTGGCAGTGTAATTCGAAGCCTCAATGGGATTGTTATTATCGTCAAATCCCTTGAATGTTAGAGTTACTTTTTGATCATTATTAATATTGATGTAAGGTGAGATTTCGATTTCGGCGCCATTAGCATTTTCGATTGGCGCAATCACACCCACAGCGTTTAGGTTGAACGGAGGGCCTTCTAAACCGTCTGGGCCGCCCGGAAGATCTTCTTTTGAGCGGACTGTGACAGTCTGCGGTGGCGCTTTGGGTGTATTAGGGTTGCCATTCCTGCGTACCGTGTAATAGACCGGTATTTCGCTGCCGGTACCTTGCGACTTCATAATACTATTGTCGATTGCGAGGGTTAAATTTCGTCCAGCGCTGACGTCACTGGCTTTGATCTGATACCACTGAAGTTTTTGTTGTTCGCCCCAATACAAATTAAGGTCGTCATTTTCTTGAAAGCCTGTATTCCAGCTTACAACAGCTCGAGCATTCAGTTCGTAATCATCTTCGTCTATAAAATTGTCCGTAATGTTTGGGTTTTCAACACTTGTGCCTTGAACGGCAAGTTTGTCCAAGGGATCTGTTACTGGTAACGTGAGAAAAACGTCAGCCAGATCGTTCTGCGACTTGCCCACCAAGTCTCCTTGCCGGAAGACTTCATAGTAAACGTCGACCGTCTCATTAGGCAGTGCATTAATGGTTTCGAAAGGTACTCGTAGTGAAAGTACAATGTCCTCACCTTCATTGCCGGGTGGCAGATCAACCGGCAACAACGGATTGTTTTCTCCCCAAAAAAGATGGATTTTGTCAAATGCGCTAGCACCGGGGTAATTTGGAATGTCGACCTGAACGCCCGCCAGAGCTTCCGTGTAATCAATCAACTCGCCAACCGCTGGATCAACAATTGGCGCCGGAAAGTCAGACGGGATGTCTTCCAGCTTTAATGTCACTGAAACGGAATTCGAGTCGATTGACTGGTTGCCCGCACGGTCAAATACACGATAGTTGACCGCTTGTTCCTCACTGCCCAAGCTTTCCAGAAAGTCTTTAGTGAATATCACTCTAACTTTATTAATTCCCATGTCATCTTGGTCCACAATTACGCTTGGGCCTTCCGTTCCACCCCAGAATGTCTGGACCACATCGTGTTTGGCCATACCGGTGTAACCTGGGATATGGGTCTCCAAAACACCCCCCAGTTCTGCCAATTCGGCTGCTGTCAGCCCATTTTGCACTTGAGGAGGAAATTCGATCTGGGCCAGCTCGGGAGATCCTGGTGCCGTTTTATCTATAACTGCGGTGGTTATTTCGGAAAGGTTTTCTACCTGACTCGACGGGTTGAATCCTCGATATTGCAACGCGTGGTTACCCTCTGTGAGTAGATCCACAGGAATTTCCAGGGCGAGTGCGGTACCAGGTATATCTGCATCGCCGATAATTTTCTCTGGGCCATATCGGACGCTATCCCACACTACCTGATAGGTATATCCCGGGCGTGCCCCGGCCCATACTTTAAGCGTAACAACGACAGGGTTGGTCAGTGCCCCAACGGGGATTAGTCCCGGATTGTCTGTGTCATGGAAAGCCACAGGAATATAAGGTGCCTCCAATTGCTCTTGGTCTTGAGGGTGGCTGCGCTTGAATTTTTTAGGAATAACAGTTGGCTTCTGAGGTTGGTTTTTCATGAGATTTTTCCCTTGTTGTTTTTTAGTCAAATCGTTTGTTGTAGGAGAATTCCTATATAGGCGCTTGTAGCGTTTTGCTATCTAGGTGCCTGCCGTACTGGCGAGTTTCTGGTCGGTCAGTTTCGGTAGTTGGAAATAATCGCTTTTTGTGATGTGTGTCAATAGGTGGGTGGTAGATATTTTCTACCTTTTTTATTTGTTCTTACAGCGTCCTACAAAACCACCTATCTGTAGGGCGTTTATGTATCCTGATTGGGAATTTGCCTACAAATATATGATGCCTGACTATCAGACGCAGACTTTTGACGGTCGGAGAATTCCCGCCTCGATAAAGCGTTGGAGTCAGGGTTGTGTTGAAAAAGAAGCATTTAAATAAATCCGTAAGTATGGGGTGTTGCTTATTCGTACTGGGTATCTTTGAGGGTGGCGACGCTTCAGCCGTGGAAGTTGGATATATCACTGATGAAAAAAGTAATCTGGTAGCCGTTGGGCGAATAAACGATATAAATTCTGGGGGGAAGGTTAATGTCGAGGTGGGTGGCGTTGTCATTTCAGCCATACCTGTCGACGGTGAAGTTGAAACAGTAGATGCGTCAACCGCTGTCGATTCCTATGCAGTAAGCCGTGGAGGGCTGCTAAATATAATTGATGGTGGGGTTGCGGATCACGTGTACGTTACAGGCGCTAGCCTGGACATCCGTGATGGATCAGTGAGGTCAGGTATTCATCTTTTTGACAGTGCTGCTTCGTTACTTGCTGCTTCAGTATCCAGTGATTCAGGGACAGGTCTCATAATCGGCTCAATCCAAGGCACGGTAAAACCTGGGTCTACGGCCGTTGTGACCTCCAGTAATATTCATGGGGTAGGTTCCGGTATCGGGCTAGGCGTATATGGAGTGTTAAAACTCTATGATACAGACGTCGATGGAAAGAACTCGCCAGCATCAGCGGGAAGCGGTATTACCGTTGCAGGTGGGCAGCTTTTTGTCGGCGAAAAAAGTTATATAAAAGGCGATTATAATGGGCTGAAAATTGTAGATGGCTCTGATTTTGGAAGTGGTGTAATTGATGGGGCTAAAAGTAAGGTGGTTGTTAATGATTCAATAGTTGAAGGCGGGGGTGGGGCAGCTATAAAAGTTACGCTGTTTTCTTCTACAGGCACCCATGCAGATATAGATATTCAGAATAATTCCGTTTTGCTGTCAGGCAATGGCAACTTATTAGAAGTCGAAGACAGGAGCACCGCCAACCTCAAAGTCGACGACAGTCGCCTCAATGGCAATCTCGTCGCCTTTGACACCAGCATCCTCAATGTCACCCTGCAGGAAAGTGCTCAACTCACAGGCAATATCATCAACAGCAATTCGTTGGCGATCAATTCCGCAGCGAGTTGGCAGATGGTGGATGACAATAGTGTCAAGGCTTTGTCCATGAACGGCGGGCGGGTGAGTTTTGGCGAGGGGGCTTTCAAGACTTTGACCTTGGGCGAGTTGTCCGGCAGTGGCACGTTCGATATGCGCATTAATCTGGATAACCATTCCGGGGATTTGCTCAAGGTGAGCGGTCAGGCTAACGGTAATCACACGTTGAAGGTGCAGAACACCGGGTTGGAGTTGGTTACGCCGGAAGTTGAGCCACTAATGGTGGTGGATACCGAAGGCGGGGATGCGCAGTTTGGTCTGCTGGGTGGTAAGGCGGATCTCGGGGTGTATTCCTACGAGCTGGAGCAGCGCGGCGATGACTGGTTCATTGTCGGTTCCGGCAAGACCATCAGCCCGTCGACGCAAAGTGTGCTGGCGCTGTTCAACGCGGCGCCGAACATCTGGAACAGCGAGCTGAGCACCTTGCGCAGCCGCATGGGCGAGGTGCGCGGCAAGCCGCTGGGCGGCGCATGGATGCGCAGCTATGGCAGCCGTTTCAATGCCTCGACCGGCGACGGCGTGAACTACCAGCAGAAGCAAAGTGGCTTGACCCTGGGCGTTGATGCGCCGCTGCAAGTGGGCATCGGTGAGTTGTCGTTGGGCGTCATGGTCGGTTACAGCAAGAATGACCTGGACCTGAGTCGCGGCACCACGGGCAATGTCGACAGCTACTATGTCGGCGGTTACGGCACCTGGCTGCTGGACGATGGCTACTACCTGGACGGCGTGCTCAAGCTCAACCGCTTTCGCAACGAGTCGAAAGTGGCCATGAGCGATGGCACCAAAGCCAAGGGCGACTATGAAAGCAGCGCCGTCGGTGGCTCGCTGGAGTTCGGCAGGCACATCAACTTTGCCGATGGCTATTTCCTCGAACCTTACGCGCAGCTGTCCAGCGTCTGGGTGCAAGGCGACAGCTACACCCTGGATAACGGCATGCAGGCCAATAACGAGCGCACGCAATCGACGTTGGGCAAAGTCGGGACCTCGGCCGGACGCAGCATCGCCCTCAAGGATGGCGGCGTGCTGACACCTTATGTGCGGGTGGCCATGGCGCAGGAGTTTTCGGGCAGCAATGACGTCAAGGTCAACGACAAGCGTTTCGGCAATGATTTGTCCGGATCGCGTGCCGAGTTGGGGGCGGGTGTTTCCGTATCGCTGTCGGAGCGGCTGCAACTGCATGCGGACTTTGATTACATGAAGGGCAAAAACGTCGAACAGCCATGGGGGGCCAATGTGGGGTTGAAATTGGCGTTCTAGGTAAGCGCGCTGCAACAGGCGCTGAAAAAAGATGCCGCCGTGTCCATGACACGGCGGCATCGCCTGGTTTCATAAGTCCGTTGGAGCGAGGCTTGCCCGCTAAGATTTCGTAGGAGCGGCTTTAGTCACGAAGGCGTCAATTGCCTTCCCGGCTCAAGCCGGTCCCACAGCAAGCCTCGCTCCAACGGGCTGTATTCCTCCTCCAGAACCCCGGTGCATTCACACCGGGGTTATCTTTTTCAGAAGCGGTTTTTATCGGGCTTTTTCGAATAGCGGCGGATCATGTTGCGCTTGCGTTGCCGTTGCCTGGGAGTCACCGGTGAGTTGCGGTTGACCGTGACCACCAGCGCCGGCGAGGTGCCGATCAAATGCTGGTCCCGATAAACCTCGACGTACAAATCCACCAACCCATATTGCACGCATCCAATAAAGTGGTAGCTGACGCACAGTACGCGCACCACGCTGTTTGAGTTCACGTGCTTGAGCAGTATCGGGGTCGAGGAACTGTTGACGCCCCAATAGAACACCAGTTCATCGCCGAACAGCATCTTCGCTGATCCCGGGATATGAACACAGACTCCCGTATGCACTTGCTCATAACTGATCGCGTCGGGGTTTACATGAGGCAAAAAAGGCGCTTTCAGACTGTCCGAGATATCTCCTAAAGCCCGGCTGGTTTGCGGTATATCGACAACGGGGCTGGATGGCTCCTGTGGCTTGTCCTTGTCAGTACTGTTGTATGGAGGCGTTTCTTCCATTTGGTTATTTTCCTTATTTTGTGTTGGCTAGTTTGATGTTGGAACTCATCAGTGCCGCTCATGGCGGTTTTTTTTTGCGCATTACATTGCTTCAGTGTCTGTTCGTCAAGTGAGAAAATTTCTCTGGGGATTGACGTTGCCGATTTTTTGATTGTTTCCTTTGACGGCATAAAGCGGTGATTTTTAAATGATGGTTTTTAGGTATAGGGCAATAAATACAGGGGGTAAATCTGGGGTCTTGAAATTGGTTGTAGGAGCTGACGAGATGTAAATGTAGGGCAAGTACTACAATTGTTGCCGGAGAAGAAGTAATGGTCAGGGTCAAATGTTCAGTTTTTGCAGTCCTAGGAAATTTCCTTCAGTGGATTAATATTAGTCCCGCACGCAAACGCGTGCAGGACTAATAAGATTTGATACGTATGGGTGGCAAGTTCGATCAAGATTGGAGTGTTAAATCAACTGCCTCCGCGAGGATAGAGCGATTACCGGCTCGATCCGTGATCTGGTAGGTGATTTTTACGACGTCACTTTCGAGACTTTGCAGGAATTCACTGCGGAAGGTTATTTCCATGGGTGTGGTCAGGTGCTCGGTCTTGATCAGACAAGAAGGACCGTCTTTACCGTTGCAAATAGTCTGAACAAGATCCCCTGCCTGCCTGCCAGCGTAACCCTGCAGCCGACCGATCAACCGGTCGCCGAAGTTGACCTGGGGAAATACCAGGGCCGCGAGCATTGCAGCGCCGGGGGCAGTCCGGTCGATGCGAATGGTGGTGATGGCAGAATCGTTGGGGGTCCCACCGATGACGCTGGTAGCCCGGTAGCCAATCTCGTAGCTGCCATCCTCCTTGAGCTGGGTGGCCAGGGGGATAGTGAGCGAAAACTCGGTGGCCTCGTCGGGAACCGTTACCGGCTCGCCCACCAACACTCCGTTGATCATCAGTTGATTGGTGTCGATGCCGAGGTGCGCGCCGAGCCATACGGGGAAATAGATAACGATGTCGCTGTTCAAGTCGTCGACGGCGATCAGACCATCAGCTTGTGCGACTGGAATGGAGGGGGCGTTGAGGGCGTAGGTATGTGCTGTGGTCATGTAGTTTTCCAAAAAATCATCCTGCGCACAACAACACAGGATGATTAGTCAAGTTAGTTAGAATTAATGTTCGACGGTCAATTCAACAGCCTGCGCGAAAACTGACTGATTACCGGCTCGGTCGCTGATCTGGTAGGTGATTTTGACCTTATCGCTCTGCAGGCTTTCGAGGAATTCACGTGTGAAGGTAATTTCGACGGGTAGCGTTGTCAGGTTTTCAGCGACGATGACATAGGCAGGGCCTTCGGTTGTATTACAGAGGGTCTGAATGGTGTCGCCCACTTCCATGCCGATATAACCGGGGACTTTGCCGGTTACATTCGCCAACGAAACACTTGGCAAAAGCAGGGGCGCGAGCAGCGGTCCGCCGGGAGGGGTGCGATCGATGCGAATGGAAGTTTGTCCAGAAGGCCGGTCACCGCCTCCTGGAGTGGCAATCACTAAATAGCCAACTTTGTAGCTTTTATCTCGTTGTAAGCTTTGGAGGGGGATTTCTGCTGTTAGTACAGTACCCTCATCAGGAAGCGGATGAGGAAGTGTGATTCTCGTGCCCACGGGAATTTCATCTACGGTTAGTTGATATTTGTCGTCGGGCATCGCGTAGGGCCACATCGGTAGCGTGACTGCCAGGTCGCTGGTGAGATCAATCAGTCTGATAAGTCCGTCGGACTCTGCGGCGGGTACGTTAGGTGTGATGAGTTCGTTGTTTTTGTTCATGTCGTTCTCCATCGTGCGCAGTAATATCTGCAAAATAAATTAGATTTAAAGGCCAAGCACTCCACCCTCAGGCGGTAACCAATCACTTAACCTGAAATCCAACTAATCTCACTTGTAGTCCTCCGTCAACACCCCCGCTGCAACAAGCCGAGCTAATTAATTACTTTCAGAACAAGCCTACAAACCACTTCCAAAACCGTGTAGTCCAAACTCATTGGTCGATGTGAAACTCAAAAAACCCCAACAAAAAACCCCAACAAACCAGGTTCATTGGGGTTGTTTTACTGTGTGCTGAAACTACCGATTAAAGCGCTCCACCAACGAATACTGCGAATGGGCAGTGTTGGTCAGTTCGCCGCTCAGGGTTGCCGAGCGTTGGGCTTCTTCGGAGGTTTGGTCGGCCAGGTGGGCGATGGTGGCGATGTTGCGGCTGATTTCTTCGGCCACCGAGCTTTGTTCTTCGGTCGCGGCTGCGATCTGGGTGGTCATGTCGGTGATGTTGGCCACGGCTTCGCTGATGCCGATCAGCGCCTGGTCGGCTTCGAGGACTTTGGCGACGCCTTCTTCGGCCTGGCGATGGCCGGAGTTCATGGTTTGCACGGCGGCGTTGGCGGTCTGTTGCAGCTTGGCGATGAGGCCGTGGATCTGGCCGGTGGACTCGGTGGTGCGTTGCGCCAGTTGGCGCACTTCGTCGGCGACGACCGCAAAGCCACGGCCCATTTCCCCGGCGCGGGCGGCTTCGATGGCGGCGTTGAGGGCCAGCAGGTTGGTCTGGTCGGCAATACCCTTGATGACATCGACCACGCCACCAATTTCGTCGCTGTCTTTAGCCAGTTGGGTCACGGTCAGGCCGGTTTCGCCCACGGAAGTGGACAGGCGCTGAATGGCTTCGCGGGTTTCCCCGGCGATATCCCGGCCGCGACGCGTCAGCTCGTTGGCTTGCTGGGTGGCGTCAGCGGTACGTTGAACGTGGCTGGCGACTTCCTGGGTGGTGGCGGCCATCTGGTTGATGGCGGTGGCCACTTGCTCGGTTTCGATCCGCTGACGTTCCAGGCCAGTGGAGCTGGCGTGGGCCAGCGTATTGGACTGACGCGCCTGGCCGTTGAGTTGTTCGGCGGTGTCCTGCAAGCGGGTCAGGCAGGTTTTCATCCGCGCTTCCTGGCTGAGGATTGACATCTCCAGACGTGCCTGCGGGCCACGGCTGTCGGTGTACATTTGCGCGATCAGCGGGTCGGATGTGGTTTGTTCCGCCAGACGTAACAGGCGCTTGATGCCCCGCTGTTGCCAGGTCAGACCCAACAGGCCCAGCGGCACCGACAGCCCGGCTGCCAAGGCGAAACCCCAGTGGGAATTCAACCAGACGCCGATCAGGAAACTCAGCTGGCTGACCATGATGAACGGCAGCCAGTCCTGCAATACCGGCAGCCACTTGTCCCGGCGCGGAATCGCCGACTTGCCATTGTTCAGCCGTCCATACAGCGCTTCGGCACGTTGAACCTGCTCGGCGGTGGGTTTGACCCGAACCGATTCGAAGCCGACCACCTGCTGGTTCTCGAACATGGGCGTGACGTAAGCATTGACCCAATAATGGTCGCCGTTTTTGCTGCGATTCTTGACGATGCCCATCCACGGTTGACCGCTTTTCAGTGTCGTCCACATATGTTCGAAAACGGCGGCAGGCACGTCGGGATGGCGAACGGTATTGTGTGGCGCCTTGAGCAGTTCTTCCCGGGAGAAGCCACTGATCTCAACGAAAGCGTCATTGCAATAGGTGATGACACCTCGGGCGTCAGTGGTTGAGATCAACCGCTGATTGGCCGGAAACGTCCGTTCGCGTTGAGTGATGGGCTGGTTATTACGCATGAGCTTCGATCCGCTAGGCTTTGGGATGCTATCGGCACTGATACCAATACATTGAGCGCGTTGTCAAAATGACCAATTGGCCACTACTGCAACCAAGCGGTCTACCGATCAAACATGGGGTAAGTGAAAAAGCTGAAATGCACGAGATTGACGCCGAAGTGGGTAATGACCGCTGCCGGCAACCCACCCAGGCGAAAGGCAAGGCCATAACCAATGCCCGCCAGGCCAGCGAGCACGACCCATTGCCAACCGCTGCCGAAATGCGCCAGACCGAACAGCAGCGCTGCGCAGCCGAGCGCCAGTGTGCGCCCATAACGCAGCGGCTTGAACAACCGTTGCAGGCCGCCCTGAATATAAGCGCGAAACAGCAGTTCTTCGGTCAGGGTCACCAATAACAGATTGTTCGCCAGCCACAGCGAGCTTTTCGCCGGCCAGGTCGGGTCCCAACCGATAAGCCCCAAGGCCATTGCGGTGCTCAAACAGACGAACGCGGTGCCCGGCAGCGTCAATGCTGTGATCTTTACGACTTGCCCGATGGCCACGTTGCGCAGCGCCCAGGGGCAGGCCAGCAGGATCCAGAATCCGATCAGCGGTTTGTCCAGATTCAGGTACATGGAAAACGGTGCGGACTGCGGCGTCAGGCGTTGCGCGGCTATAACTCGTTCACTGAAGAAACCCGGCAGCCAGTGGCTGGCCAGTGCCAACGCCAGCGCGATAAACAGGCAATGGCCGAAGCCGATTACTGCGCGCTGTTTGAATTGCGTGACGCAAATTCCGGCCATGATCAACAGCGCAAAGGTGACCACGACCGGCAGGCTGAAATGACCATAGGCAATGGCGAGGCCGTAACCCAGAGTCAGTAGCGTCAGGCTGATCCAGCGCGTGGCAAACATGTGGCGTTCCTTGAGTCCATTCAATTGAGGCTTGAGCGCAGCTGCCCGCACTCGAAGGAAGGGCAGGTGCCGGCGCCAAGCTTCACTGATCGGCAAGGAAAATTTCCAGCAGTTTGTCAGTTTTTTCTGAGAGAAATGTTTGTCGGATATTTCTCTGTGGCGTTTTTTTTGCCAAAAAAAGGCCGCTTGCAACAAGCGGCCTTGATTGAGAGCAGCGGTTTATTCCTTGATCGTTGGCACCTGGCGCGGCGCCATGAAATACATCCAGGTCAGGGCGATGAAGTACATGGCCGGGATCATGGTGAAGAGCACGTTGTAATTGTTGTTGGTCGCGGTCAGGACGGCACCGACGATCTGGGTCATGAACATGCCGCCAATCGCCGCGCACATGCCGCCGAAGCCGAACACCGTGCTGATCAGGTGCTTGGGCGTGTAGTCCATCACCAGGCTCCAGATATTCGCGGTCCAGGCTTGATGCGCGCCCACTGCCAGAGCGATGGCCAGTACCGCGACCCAGAGACCGCTGGCGTTGGCCGCGAAAATCACGCTGATGATGGTGATCGCAAACACCAGCATCGACAGCAGGCGCGCGGTAATCGGGCGCATGCCACGGCCGATCAGCCAGGACGAAAGTATCCCGCCGCCAATGCTGCCGAAGTCTGCCGTCAGCCAGATCAGGATCAGCGGAATACCCATTTGCGTGACGCTGATCCCCAGGTTGTATTGCTGATTGAGGAACGGCGGCAGCCAGTACAGGTAAAACCAGAACACCGGGGCGGTCAGCGAATACGCCAGGGCGAAAGCCCAGGTGCCGCGCATCTTCAGGATGTGGGTGAACGGCACCTTGACCGGCTCGGGCTCCACAGCCTTATGGATATAGTCCAGTTCAGCCTGGCTGACGGTTGGATGCTCGTCGGGATTGAAGTACTTCAGACGCCAGACCACCACCCAGCTCAAACCGAGCAGTCCCATGCACAGAAAGGCCGCCTGCCAGCCCCAAACGGTGAGGATGATGGGCAGCAGGGCCGGGGTCACCATGGCGCCGACGTTGGTGCCGGCGTTGAAGATGCCGGTCGCAATGGCGCGTTCGCCAGCGGGGAACCACAGCCGCGTGGTTTTCACGCAGGCCGGATAGTTGGCGGCTTCGGTCAGGCCGAGAATGAAGCGGCAGACCATGAAACCCGCAGCCGACGTCGCCAGACCATGTGCGCCAGTGGCCACGCTCCAGAGTAATACCGCGAGGAAGAACGCGCGTTTGACGCCGACCTTGTCGATAAAGCGGCCTTGCAACAGGAAGCCTGCGGCGTAGCCGACCTGGAACCAGAAGTTGATGTTGGCGTAGTCCATCGCCGTCCAGCCCATTTCCTTGGCAAGGACGGGCTGCATGACACCCAGCGCGGCGCGGTCGATGTAGTTCAGCGTCGTGGCGAAGAACACCAGGGCGAGCATGCCCCAGCGGGTTTTGCCCACGGCCATGGCCCCACGGATTTTCTCGCCGATGCCGGCGTGGGGATGCGCGGTTTTGGCCGCTGATGTCGAGGAATGTGTAGAAAGCATGGTCTGGCCATCCGTTCAAGGATCGCGGCATGGGCCACGATCGAACTGAAAAGGCGACTCGAATCAGGGCCGTTAACGGGCCGTGGGCGATCTCGCAGGCGTCAATCCTGCAAGGGCCATTCTTCGAGGGCGCTGGATTTTAATCAGGCGAAGCGCGATGCGATACCCGTCGGGCGGGTAATAAACGAGCTTTCAACTGATGAGGTCGACGAGGCCGATGATCGGGGCGGGTGGCCGCAAGGGCAAACAGGGCTGTTGTGTTGAGCGTTCATGGCGATTGACCGTCTTATTGAATTTGTTATGGGCTGCGTGAGACAGGCATTTCGAGGCAGCGGACAGCGCTGCTTACATCAGCGATTACGACGTCAGAATTAACCTTGTCCGACAATGTGGAGCTGATCTTGGGCATCCAGACCGACACCGTCAATTGGCTGAAAAGGGTTTTGGGCGATTATCGAACGCAAAACTAACCAGTTGGTACATTTAATTTGCGGTAGCGGTTGGCGAGGCGAATAATTCGTTCAGAAGCATCAACACGCGATCCGCAGAGGTCGCAACCTCAAAGGAGTGCAAGCATGCAACGTTCGATTGCCACCGTTTCCTTGAGCGGGACCCTGCCGGAAAAACTTGAAGCCATCGCTGCCGCCGGTTTCGACGGGGTGGAGATTTTCGAGAATGATCTGTTGTATTACGACGGCAGCCCGCGCCATGTTCGGCAGCTGTGCGCCGATCTGGGCATTGCTATCACCTTGTTCCAGCCGTTTCGCGACTTCGAAGGCTGTCGCCGGGAACGCCTGCAACGCAATCTCGACCGCGCCGAGCGCAAATTCGACTTGATGCAGGAGTTGGGCACTGATCTGGTGCTGGTGTGCAGCAATGCGGCGGCGGATTCCCTTGGCGATGAAAATATTCTGCGTGATGACCTGAGCCTGCTGGCCGAACGGGCCGGCGCCCGACAATTGCGCGTGGGGTACGAAGCGCTGGCCTGGGGCCGCCATGTGAACACCTGGCAACAGGTGTGGAATCTGGTGCGTCAGGTGGATCATCCGGCGCTCGGCGTTCTGCTCGACAGCTTTCACACTTTGTCGCTCAAGGGCGATCCGAGTGGCATCGCGCAAATCCCCGGCGACAAGATTTTTTTCGTGCAGATGGCCGATGCGCCGGTGCTGGCCATGGATGTGCTGGAGTGGAGCCGGCATTTTCGCTGCTTCCCCGGCCAGGGCGAATTCGACCTGCCGGGCTTTCTCGCGCCGATCCTGCAAAGTGGTTACACGGGGCCGCTGTCTCTGGAGATTTTCAACGACGGCTTCCGCGCCGCGCCGCCTCGGGCCAACGCGGCCGACGGCCTGCGCTCGTTGCTGTACCTGGAGGAGAAGACCCGCTTGTTGCTCGAAAAGCAGCAAAAGCCAGCGCCTCAGGACCTGCTGTTCAGCCCGCCGCCCGCCAGTGCCTACAACGGGGTCGAGTTTCTGGAGTTCGCCGTGGACGACGCCCAGGGCGCGAGACTGTCCGGCTGGCTGGAGAACCTCGGGTTCGCCAAACTGGGCCAGCATCGCTCCAAAGCCGTCAGCCTGTTGGGGCAGGGCGATATCAGGATTGTGCTCAATGCTGAACCTTATTCGTTCGCCCACAGTTTCTTCGAAGCCCACGGCCCTTCGTTGTGCGCCACCGCATTGCGGGTCGACGATGGCGCTTCGGCGCTGGAGCGTGCCAGGGTCTACAAAGGTCAGCCGTATCGCGGGCTGGTCGGGCCCAACGAGCGGGAAATTCCCGCCGTGCGCGCACCGGATGGCAGCCTGATCTATCTTGTCGAGCCGGCTCAACCGGGCCAGTCGATCTACGACAGCGATTTCATCATCAACCCTGACGCGGAGCAGGGCGGCGGTTTGCAGCGCATCGATCACATGGCCATTGCCCTGCCGGCTGACAGTCTGGACAGCTGGGTGCTGTTTTATAAAACCGTGCTGGATTTTGAGGCCGACGACGAAGTGGTGCTGCCCGACCCTTATGGGCTGGTGAAAAGCCGGGCGCTGCGCAGCCGTTGCAGCACCGTGCGCTTGCCGCTGAACATTTCCGAAAACCGCAACACGGCGATTTCCCATGCGCTGTCCAGTTATCGTGGTTCGGGCGTGCATCACATCGCCTTTGAATGCGAAGACATCTTCGCCCAGGTCAGCCGCGCGAAAGAGGCGGGCGTGCAATTGCTGGATATCCCGCTCAATTATTACGACGACCTGGCGGCGCGTTTCGATTTCGACGACGAATTCCTCAGCGAACTGGCGTATTACAACGTGCTGTACGACCGCGACGCCCAAGGTGGTGAGTTGTTTCACGTGTATACCGAGTCCTTCGACGATCGATTCTTCTTCGAAATTCTGCAACGCAAGAACGGTTACGCCGGTTACGGCGCCGCAAACGTAGCGGTGCGTCTGGCAGCGATGGCCAAGGCGCGCAGCGGCGCGGCACGCCAGGCACGACTTTGATTCAGTGGCTGCGTCAGAGACGGGATCTTTGGCGCAGTCGCCTGCATAATGCACGCGGCCAATCGTTTATCCGAACCGTGAATCAATAATGAAAACTACCGAAGACAGTCTCGCCGAGGCGCCTTTGCCGGTACCCGTCAAGGGCCGCAAGAACAATCCGGAAAAGACCCGTGACAACATCCTGCAAGCCGCCATTGTCGAGTTTGTCGCGCAAGGACTGTCCGGCGCGCGCGTCGATGCCATCGCCGAGCGCACGCATACCTCGAAACGGATGATCTATTACTACTTCAACAGCAAAGAGCAGCTTTACGCTGAAGTGCTGGAGAAGCTCTACGGCGATATTCGCCGCACCGAAACCGGGCTGAACCTGGATGCGCTGGAGCCCATGCAGGCCATTCAGCGCCTGGTGGAATTCACCTTTGACCACCACGACCGCAACGTCGATTTCGTGCGCATCGTGTGCATCGAAAATATCCATAACGGCGAAAACGTCAAACAGTCGCCGACGATCCGCGCCTTGAGCCAGAACATCGTCGAGACTCTCGACAAGCTCTTGCGCCGGGGTGAAAGCGAAGGCCTCTTTCGCCAGGGCGTCGATGCTATCGATCTGCACCTGATGATCAGTTCGTTCTGCTTCTACCGGATCTCGAACCGCCACACCTTCTCGGAAATCTTCCAGATCGATCTGGTGGACGAACAGGTCAAGCAGCGCCACAAAGACATGATCTGCGATTCAGTGACGCGCTACCTGCGACCTTGAACCTCAGTCGTTCATGCGCTGAAAGTGCGCCTGCATACGCTCGGCATCGGCGGGTTGGCCGCTGAACAGTTCGAACGCTTTGACCGCCTGAAAAACTGCCATGGTGCCGCCATCCAGCGTCTGGCAGCCCAGCGCTCGTGCATGGCGCAGCAGTTCGGTTTCCAGCGGGAAATAGATGATTTCCGCCACCCACAGCGCGGCATGCAGCAGTTCCGGTGGCAGCGGCGTGCCGGGCAACTTGGTCATGCCCACCGGAGTGGTGTTGACCAGCCCGTCAGCGCTGGCCATCGCGCCGGGTAAATCCCGCCCGACCTGCGCCCGTGCCGTGCCGAAGTGGGCGTTGAGGTTGTCCACCAGGCTTTGTGCCCGCGCCGGATCGACTTCGAAAATGCTCAACTGCTCGACGCCTTCGGCCAGCAACGCATGAGCCACGGCCGCGCCAGCGCCGCCAGCACCCAGTTGCACCACACGCTTGCGCGGCACGTTGGGCAAGCCTCGACGAAAGCCTTCGGCAAAACCCAGGCAATCAGTGTTGTGGCCGATGCGCTTGCCGTCCTTGAACACCACGGTATTGACCGCGCCAATGCCGAGGGCCTCGCTGGACAATTCGTCCAACAAAGGAATCACCGCCTGTTTGCACGGGAACGTGATGTTCAACCCGGTAAAGCTCATGCGCTGGGCCGCCAGCAGCAAATCCGGCAGGGCGCTGCTGTCGAGTTTGAGCGCATCAATGTCGATCAGCCGGTAGAGATAGCGCATGCCCTGGGCATCGCCTTCGTGCTCGTGCAAGGCCGGCGTGCGCGAAGCCTGAATGCCCGCGCCGATCAGCCCGGCGAGGATCGAAGGGGTTCTGGATGAGGTCATGGCGATGGGCTCTCGATTCTTGTTATGAGTGCGTTCGAGTAGAGTGAACGCTGTTTTCACAAAATGTACCAGATGGTTAATTTTGTGAAAGAGCCTACATCAAAGCCGGGCGATAATCCGTTCGGTTATCGCCCTTGTTGTTGAACGTGGGGGTGAGGCTGTTTGCCTACGCGGCAATCAACTGCCGCAGCACGTAGTGCAGAATCCCCCCAGCCTTGAAGTACTCGACTTCATTCAAGGTATCGATCCGACACAGCACATCGAGGTTTTCCTGGCTGCCGTCTTCACGGGTGATCTGCAGGGTCAAGTCCATGCCGGGGTGCAGGTTGGCGTGGGTCAGGCCGCTGATGTTCAGGGTTTCCTTGCCATTGAGGTTGAGGGTCTTGCGGCTCTGGCCATTTTTAAATTGCAGTGGCAATACGCCCATGCCCACCAGATTGGAGCGGTGGATGCGCTCGAAACTCTCGGCAATCACCGCTTTGACGCCCAGCAGGTTGGTGCCCTTGGCTGCCCAGTCGCGACTCGATCCGGTGCCGTATTCCTGACCGGCGATCACCACCAGCGGCGTGCCTTCGGCCTGATAGCGCATGGCCGCGTCATAGATGGACAACTTCTCGTCCGTGGGAACGTGCAGGGTGTAACCGCCTTCTTCGCCGCCGAGCATCTCGTTGCGGATGCGGATGTTGGCGAAGGTGCCGCGCATCATCACCTGATGATTGCCGCGTCGCGAGCCATAGGAGTTGAAGTCGCGTGGCTCGACACCTTTCTGGCGCAGATAACGTCCAGCCGGGCTGTCGGCCTTTATATTGCCGGCAGGGGAGATGTGGTCGGTTGTGACTGAATCACCAAGCATGGCCAGCACTCGCGCGTCCTTGACGTCTTCGATCACCGGCAGCGGCCCGCCGATATCATCGAAGAATGGCGGGTGCTGGATATAGGTGGAATCCTCCTGCCAGACATAAGTCGCGGCCTGCGGTACTTCGATTGCCTGCCACTGTTCATCACCCGCGAACACTTCGGCGTACTCCTTGTGAAACATTCCGGTGTTGACCTGCTCGACCGCCGTGGCAATTTCCTTTTGCGTCGGCCAGATGTCCCGCAAGTAGACCGGTTGGCCATCGCTACCTTCGCCCAGCGGCTCGCTGCTGATGTCGATACGCACGCTGCCAGCCAAGGCGTAGGCGACCACCAGCGGCGGGGAAGCCAGCCAGTTGGTCTTGACCAGCGGATGCACCCGGCCTTCAAAGTTGCGATTGCCGGACAGCACCGACGCCACGGTCAGATCCGATTGCTGAATGGCTTTTTCGATCGGTTCCGGTAGCGGCCCGGAGTTGCCGATACAGGTGGTGCAGCCATAGCCGACCAGATCAAAGCCCAGCGCGTCCAGATACTGAGTCAGCCCGGCCGCCTTGTAATAGTCAGTTACCACTTTGGAACCTGGCGCCAGAGAGGTTTTCACCCAGGGTTTGGTTGTCAGGCCTTTTTCCACGGCTTTTTTTGCCACCAAGCCAGCAGCCATCATCACGCTCGGATTCGAGGTATTGGTGCACGAGGTGATCGCGGCGATCACCACCGCGCCGTTTTTCAGGCGATATTTATGGCCTTCGTACTCATAGTCGGCTTCACCGCTGACCTGATCGGCATTGCCCACGGCGACACCGCCGCCGCCTTCGCTTTCCAGGCGGCCTTCTTCTTTATGAGTGGGTTTGAATTGCAGGCCGAGAAAATCGGTGAACGCCTGGGCAACACCCGGCAAGGCCACCCGATCCTGCGGACGTTTTGGCCCGGCGAGGCTGGCTTCGACGCTGCTCATGTCCAGTTCCAGGCTGTCAGTGAACAACAGCTCCTGACCCGGCAGCCGCCACAGGCCCTGCGCCTTGCAATAGGCTTCCACCAATTGCACGGTTTCATCTGGACGTCCGGACAGGCGCAGGTATTCCAACGTGATGTCGTCTACCGGGAAGAAACCACAGGTCGCGCCATATTCCGGGGCCATGTTGGCAATGGTGGCTCGGTCCGCCAACGGCAAGTCGGCCAGGCCGTCGCCATAAAACTCGACGAATTTGCCCACCACGCCTTTCTTGCGCAGCATTTGCGTGACCGTGAGCACCAGATCGGTGGCGGTAATGCCTTCCTTGAGCCTGCCGGTGAGTTTGAAACCGATCACTTCCGGAATCAGCATCGACACCGGCTGGCCGAGCATTGCCGCCTCGGCTTCGATCCCGCCCACGCCCCAGCCCAATACGCCGAGGCCGTTGATCATGGTGGTGTGGGAATCGGTGCCAACCAGTGTGTCCGGGAACGCGTACGTGCGGCCGTCTTCATCTTTGGTCCAGACCGTGCGGCCCAGGTATTCCAGATTGACCTGGTGACAGATGCCGGTACCAGGCGGCACCACGCTGAAGTTGTCAAAAGCGCTCTGGCCCCAACGCAGGAAGGCGTAACGTTCGCCGTTGCGCTGCATCTCGATGTCGACGTTCTGCCCGAACGCGCTGGCGTCGCCGAACTTGTCGACCATTACCGAGTGGTCGATCACCAGGTCCACGGGCGACAACGGATTGATGCGCTGCGGATCGCCGCCGGCCTTGGCAACGGCGGCGCGCATGGCGGCCAGATCCACCACTGCCGGGACGCCGGTGAAGTCCTGCATCAATACCCGCGCCGGGCGATACTGGATTTCCCGGTCGGAACGCCGTTCGCCAAGCCACGCGGCGAGGCCCGTGAGGTCAGTTCCGGTGACAGTCTTGCCGTCTTCCCAGCGCAGCAGGTTTTCCAGCAACACTTTGAGGGACATGGGCAGCTTGTCCAGATTGCCCAGGGTTTTGGCGGCTTCGGGCAGGCTGAAGTAGTGATAGGTCTTGTTGGCAACTTCGAGGGTCTTGAGACTTTTCAGGCTATCGAGGGAGGGCATGAAATTACTCCTTACGCGTCCGCACGGTAACGGACTTGACGATTGGTATCTGCTGCAGGCTTGCGTCTGCCGGGTTGAGCCGGTTGTGGCGCCGCCTGCAATCATTGACTGGTGTAGTACTGGACCTGTAGCCCGCGCCAGTGGTTCCTGATTCGGCTATCATGCGCCGCTTTCGCGTCCATGAGACTAACCCTCATGTATAGCTGGTCCAGGCTCCTTGCCGGGACGACGCAGCGGTCAAGTGTCTGATCGTTGCCCAGGAGATACCCATGAACACCCTTTTTATGCACTGCCGACCCGGTTTCGAGGGCGAAGTCTGCTCGGAAATCGCTGAGCACGCGGCGCGCCTGAATGTGTCCGGTTATGCCAAGGCCAAGCCCAACGCGGCTTGCGCCGAGTTCATCTGCACCGAAGACGATGGCGCCGAACGCCTGATGAACGGTCAACGTTTCGCGCAGTTGATCTTCCCTCGGCAGTGGGCGCGCGGGGTGTTTCTCGACCTGCCGGAAACCGATCGCATCAGCGTGATCCTGTCGCACATGGCAGATTTTGCGACTTGTGGCAGCCTGTGGCTGGAAGTGGTCGACACCAATGATGGCAAGGAGCTTTCCAATTTTTGCCGCAAATTCGAAGCACCGCTGCGCAAGGCCCTGACCGAGGCCGGCAAACTGGTGGATGACCCGCGCAAACCGCGCCTGCTGCTGACCTTTAAAAGCGGCCGTGAAGTCTTTTTAGGCTTGGCGGAGTCGAACAACTCGGCGATGTGGCCGATGGGCATTCCACGCTTGAAGTTCCCGCGTGAAGCGCCGAGCCGTTCGACCTTGAAGCTTGAGGAGGCATGGCACCACTTCATTCCCCGCGATCAGTGGGATGAGCGGCTGTCCGGCGACATGACCGGCGTCGATCTTGGCGCCGCGCCAGGCGGCTGGACTTATCAACTGGTACGTCGTGGCATGCTGGTCACCGCCATCGATAACGGCCCGATGGCGGAAAGCCTGATGGATACCGGGCTGGTGCAGCATTTGATGGCGGACGGTTTTACCTTCAAACCGCGTCATCCGGTGGACTGGATGGTGTGCGACATCGTCGAGAAACCTGCGCGCAATGCCGCGTTGCTGGAAACCTGGATCGGCGAAGGGCTGTGCCGTGAAGCGGTGGTCAACCTCAAACTGCCCATGAAACAGCGCTATGCCGAAGTGCGGCGTTTGTTGCAGCGCATTGAAGACGGGTTCGAAGCGCGGGGCATTCGCGTCGAGATCGGCTGTAAACAGCTGTACCACGACCGCGAAGAAGTCACCTGCCACCTGCGTCGGCTGGATGGCAAGCGCAAGGGCTGAAGATCTTCCCGGACGAGGTGGAGCGCCACCCCGGCCGGTCCTACCGAATCAACACAACTCGGTAGGAGGGGACTTGTCCCCGAAGACGCCGGTGCAAGCGCTGAAGATCTTCCTGGGCTGTCACGACGCTTTCCCGGACAAGTCCGGTCCTTCAGGATACCTGCGAGGCTTCAATGCCCATGACTCCTGCCCACATGGGAATGCTCTGACTCCGGCGTCGCCACGCCGCCGCTGACCCGAAGGACCGGCTTTAGCCGGGAGGCTGTTATTTCTGATCTAGGAAATGCAGCGGGTGTTCTGGCCCTCTCCCGGCTAAAGCCGGTCCTACGGGATTCGTGCAAACCGGTAGGAGGGGACTTGTCCCCGAAGACGCCCGTGCTAGCGCCGAAGACTTCCACGGCAAACCCGGCTTGGTACAGTGGAATGCGGGGGGCCTTTTAAGCGACAATGCCCACCAGCTTTTGGAGCCCCTTATGCCTGAAACATCTGCAACCCTGCCCGTTGACGCGATCCTCGACGCCAGCGGTCTCAACTGTCCTGAACCGGTGATGATGCTGCACCAGAAGGTGCGCGACTTGCCCGCAGGCGGCTTGCTCAAGGTGATCGCCACCGATCCGTCGACCCGCCGCGATATCCCCAAGTTCTGTGTGTTTCTCGATCACGAATTGGTCGATCAACAGACTGAAGGCGGCACCTTTTTGTACTGGATTCGCAAGAAAGCCGACTGAGTTTTCCTGCCCGCTGATTTGTTTGCTGGCCCATCAGAACGATCAGCGCCTACACTGCCGCGGTCTTCCGGGGAGTACACCATGCGAATTGTTGCCGACGAAAATATTCCGCTGCTCGATGCCTTTTTCGCCCATTTCGGTGAAATCCGGCGCTTACCGGGCCGCTCCATCGACCGCGCAGCTGTAGCCGACGCCGACATCCTGCTGGTGCGCTCGGTGACGCCGGTCACTCGCGAACTGCTGGAGGGCAGCCCGGTGCGCTTCGTCGGCACCTGCACGATTGGCACCGATCATCTGGATCTGGATTATTTTCGTGAAGCAGGCATTCAGTGGTCCAGCGCGCCGGGCTGCAATGCTCGCGGCGTGGTGGATTACGTCCTCGGCAGTCTGTTGACCTTGGCGGAAATAGAAGGCGTCGACCTGAATCAGCGAACCTATGGCGTCGTAGGCGCGGGTCAGGTGGGCGGGCGTCTGGTTAACGTCTTGAAAGGGCTGGGCTGGAATGTGCTGGTCTGCGACCCGCTTCGGCAAGCCAGCGAAGGTGGCGATTTTGTCAGCCTGGATGAGATCGTCCAGCGCTGCGATGTCATCAGCCTGCACACGCCGCTGGACAAGACCGGCGAGCATCCGACCTGGCATTTGTTCGATCATCCGCTACTGCAGCAATTACAACAGGGTTGCTGGCTGATCAACGCCGCACGCGGACCGGTAGTCGATAACGATGCCTTGTACGACGTGCTGCTCGAACGCGAAGATCTGCAAGCCGTGCTGGACGTCTGGGAAGGCGAGCCCCGCGTGAACGCTGCACTTGCCGACCTGTGCGTCATCGCTACGCCGCACATCGCCGGTTACAGCCTGGATGGTCGACAGCGCGGCACCGCGCAGATTTATCAGGCGCTGTGCGGGTTTTTTGGACAACCGGCATCGATCAATCTCGATGACCTGCTGCCCAAGCCGTGGCTGGCAGAAGTTACGCTGGATGAACGGACAGATCCGACCTGGGCGCTGAACACCCTGTGCCGAGGCGTTTACGACCCACGCCGTGATGACGCCGATTTCCGCCGCAGCCTGGTGGGCGCGGTCAGCCAGCCGGTCGCTTTCGATGCCCTGCGCAAAAACTATCCGCCGCGTCGTGAAATCGATGCTCTGGTCGTGCGCATCAATGGCAGGTCCGAGGCATTGCAAAAAGTGGTGCTGGCCTTGGGGGCGGTGTTTGCGTCGAATTAAAGGCAGAAAAAACCCGACGCGAGGTCGGGTTCTAAAATGGGGTATCGCTCAATCTTGTTTTTCAGGTTTGACCCAGTTTTTGTCGCATTCCTGACACGCGGCCTGAACCATTTCTTCAGTAATCAGGATTTCGCGTCCGTCCTTGTCGAGCACTGAGCCGCCGACGTACAGGTCGGGGTTGGCTCGAACCACCGGGACTTGATTGCTGCTTTCATGCAAGCTCATGGCCTGTCTCCTTCATCAGGTGTTGCGCCTAAAACTACCCGCGCCAGATGACTACGCTGTGACATCCCTCAGCTCTGCTGACGCGTGCTTACTCCACCAGAATCGGCAGAAAACCGCCAGCCTAGGCTTAGATCAATGCTCTCTAGGGCCCCGGCGAAGCGGTCATAACTCACTGACCGGGGTTTACCGCCGGAAGTTCATTGGCTCCGCCGTACGGTAACCCGAGCCACGTGGCCCTTCACGGGTGTAGGCTCTGTGCCTTCAGCCTTTATGCAGGTCCATTTTTCATGGCTTCATTGCTTTCCAGCCGTCAGCGTCAGGCGATTCGTCTGGCTTCGCAGTTTGTCGCGCCGTATCGCTGGCAGGCCTTGGGCGCCTTGCTGGCGCTGATTGTCACCGCCGGCATCACCTTGTCCATGGGGCAAGGTATCAAGTTGATGGTCGATCAAGGCTTCATGACCCGCTCGCCGCATCTGCTCAATCAGTCGATCAGCCTGTTCATGCTGCTGATCCTGGGCCTGGCGATCGGCACCTTTGCGCGCTTCTATCTGGTGTCGTGGATTGGCGAACGGGTGGTGGCGGACCTGCGCAAGCGGGTGTTCGATCACTTGATCAACCTGCATCCGGGCTTTTACGAGAACAATCGCAGCTCGGAGATTCAGTCGCGGTTGACCGCTGATACGACACTGCTGCAATCGGTGATCGGTTCGTCGCTGTCGATGTTCCTGCGCAATGCCTTGATGGTGATCGGCGGCATCATCCTGCTGTTCATCACCAATCCGAAGCTCACCAGCATTGTGGTGGTGGCGTTGCCATTGGTGGTGGCGCCGATCCTGATCTTCGGCCGACGAGTGCGCGCCTTGTCTCGGGAAAGCCAGGACCGTGTCGCCGATGTTGGCAGCTACGTGTCCGAGGCGTTGGGACAGATCAAGACGGTGCAAGCGTACAACCATCAACAACAGGACAAGCAACGCTTTGCGCGCACCGCCGAAGACGCTTTCGAAACCGCTCGCAAGCGTATCTTGCAGCGCTCATGGCTGATCACGCTGGTGATTGTGCTGGTCCTGGGCGCGGTGGCGGTGATGCTCTGGGTGGGCGGCATGGACGTGATTGAAGGCACGATCTCCAGTGGCGAGCTGGCGGCTTTCGTGTTCTACAGCCTGATCGTCGGCAGCGCCTTTGGCACGCTGAGCGAAGTGATTGGCGAGTTGCAGCGGGCCGCAGGCGCTGCCGAGCGCATTTCCGAACTGCTCCAGGCCAAAAGCGAAATCACCCCGCCGGCCAGCGATTTGCTGCGTCTGCCGGAGCGGGTGAGTGGGCGGCTGGAACTGGAAAATATCAGCTTCGCCTACCCGTCACGTCCCGAACGCAACGCCGTGGCTGGCATGACCCTGAGCATTGAGGCTGGCGAAACTCTGGCACTGGTCGGCCCTTCGGGGGCGGGCAAGTCGACGCTGTTCGATCTGCTGCTGCGTTTCTACGATCCCCAGCAAGGTCGGATTCTGCTGGAAGGCGTGCCCATCGCGCAGCTGGATCCACTGGACCTGCGTCGCTGCTTTGCGCTGGTTTCCCAGACACCGGCGCTGTTCTTCGGCAGCGTCGAAGACAACATCCGCTACGGCAATCCCGGCGCCAGCAGCGAGCAGATCGAGGCCGCCGCGCGTATCGCCCACGCCCATGAATTCATCATGCAGATGCCTGAGGGTTATCAGACCCATCTGGGCGATGGTGGCTTGGGCCTGTCCGGCGGGCAGCGCCAACGTCTGGCAATTGCCCGTGCCTTGTTGGTGGATGCGCCGATTCTATTGCTGGACGAGGCGACCAGCGCGCTGGATGCCCAAAGCGAGCATTTGATTCAGCAAGCGCTGCCGAGCCTGATGAAAGGCCGCACCACGCTGGTGATCGCCCATCGGCTGGCCACAGTGCAGAACGCTGACCGGATTGCGGTCATTGATCAAGGCCGTTTAGTGGCGGTGGGCACGCATCAGCAATTGATCGCCAGCAACCCGCTGTACGCGAGACTGGCAGCGTTGCAGTTCAATGCGCGGATGGAAGAGGTTGGGTCGGTATAGCAACTATGTTGCCTGGTGTTGGAATCGCATGTATATCCGGAAGCAACGGTGAGGCAAATTCACCTTTGCGCCCTTACGGCGCGTTACTTTGTCTTGGCAAAGTAACCAAACCGTTCGCTCCTTTGTCCGGGTCCTCGCCAAGGCTCAGACTTCCCTCGCTCCGGCATTGCTCCGCGGGTCGCCGCAAAGGGCCATCCCTGGCCCAGTGCGGCTAACTCGGCATCCTTGCCGAGTCCCCCACTGCGCAACACCTGCGCTCGGCCGTCCACAAGTCGCAATTGTGTCGCCCATGCGTTCTGCGCACATTCACCTGCCCAAGATTTGCGGTGGGACAGGCAAAAAATACCGCCTGAAAAAGCCGCAACGCGGATTTGCTTTTGCTTTGCTTTTCATAGCGCGATGGCTCAGACACCGCCAAACGCGCGTCGGAAGGCTGAGCGCAGGTGTCGTGGTGTGGGGCGACCGGCATGGATGCCGGTCGAGCGCCGTTGCGCCAGGGATGGCGCGTCGGCGCGTACCCACACCACGGCACCGGAGCGAAGGAACCCGACGAAGTCGGGCCGGACGTCAGCGCAGATGGTTTCGTCCTTTTGCCGAAACAAAAGGACTCGACCGTCAGGGCGAAACCAGATTCAGCCACACCGCGAATGCTGTTGGTGCCACTCGAATCGAATCGAAGCGCGGCGCTAGCAGAAATAGCGCCTGCCGATGTCCGCTGGCAACGTAGAACGGGCGAACTTGTCTGCGAGGTGATTTGTCGTTTGCGCAAGCCCTATGCCTCGCTAACAGGTTGCCTCCTGCAACACTTAAACAGGGTCAACCACTATTTAGCGATACTCACACAGGTAAGCCGTATCAACCGCTACCTTGAGCTGGAACTTGCTATTGGCCGGCACGTTGAACTGGCTGCCGGTGGCGAACTTTTCCCAGTCTGTGCTATCTGGAAGCTTGACGCTCAGCTCGCCAGAGATAACGTGCATGATTTCCCGTTGTGCTGTGCCGAATTCGTATTCGCCTGCCGCCATGACGCCGATGGTGGCCTGGCCTTCAGCCTGGCTGAACGCGATGGATTTGACGGTGCCGTCGAAGTACTCGTTGACTTTGAACATGGCGATTCCTCGAAAAGGGCTGTTAAAAAGGGCCGGCCAGTATGCCCAACGCATAAAAGCCCGTCACCCGCTTTAAGCGTTGCAGTGCATTCAATTGGGCAGAATCAACGGCAGAAGACGGGCGGTGTTGCGTGCATCCACCAAGGCTCGATGCTGTTGCCCACTGAACTGCATGCCTGCCAGTTGCAGTGCGCCATTGAGGCCCAGCGGGCGTTGCAATTGACGCGCCTGAGCGAAGCGTTGCCGGAGATTGACGTGAGGCAGCGTGCTCAGAACGCTGGTCAACCCGTGCTGCCGCCATTCCTGCTCGAACTGCTGGCGATCGTAATCGCCCCAGCTGGCCCAACCGACGATATGCGCCTGATGATGACTCAGCCAGCGTTCGAACAGCGGCCAGACTGCCGTGAGCGGTGCTGCGCTGTCGATGTTGCTTTGACTGATATGGGTCAGTTCCCGACAGAAATTGGTCAGCAGTGGGCGGCGCACCGGTCGCACGAAGCGTTCGAAGTGATCCAGCTCGCGTCCATCCTGATTGACGAGGGTAGCGCCGATTTCAATGATTTCCATTTCTGCCACGGGCCATCCGCCTTCATCCGTGGTGGCCTCCAGATCTATCACCAACCAGTGCGGCATGTGCGGCTCCTTTCCATCAAATCGACGTGGTCTGGAGTGGAGGGTAGTCACATTCGGCTCATTACGTCCAATCAGGCCTGAAACGGCGCGACTTCCAGCAATACCTGCCGTCCTTTGACCTGGTCGCCGCGGGTCACCTGAACCTGACGAATGACCCCGGCGATTCCGGCCTTGAGTGGCTGCTCCATTTTCATCGCTTCGAGCACCACCAGCAGCTGACCCTGGCTGACCGTCGCGCCCTCGCTGACCAATACCTGGACAATCGAGCCGTCCATGGGCGCCCTGACTGTTCCGGAACCGGCGAGGGCCGGACCGATGATTGTGTCATGGGTGCGATCGACAAAATGCAACGCACCGGACTCGTCGTGCAGCCACAAATTCTTGCCCTGCAAATGGCAGGCATAGCGACGTCGAACCCCGTCGATTTCTACATGGGCCGAGCGTCCGTCGGCCTCCAGTACCTGAACGCTGTGGGCGCTGTCGGCGATGGTCAGGTCCAGGCGCGCGCCGTTGCGGATCAGATTCACTTCCATGACCCGCGCATCGTGGCCCAGCAGGTAACGACGTTGCTCCGGCCCCGTATTGCTCCAGCCCGCCGGTTTGGAAGGGTGGGCGCTGGCCGAGCCCTGATAGAACAGGGCCGTCGCGAGGGCCAGTTGCGAGGCCTTGGCAATCTGCGGCAACAGGCTCGCGTCGTCGCGCAGATGCAGGCCAATGAAACCGGTGCCAACCTGCCCGTCGACAAAAGCCTGATGTTCCAGCACGCCCGCCAGCAGCCGCTGATTGGTCTGTACGCCCAGTAGCACGCTGCTTTGCACGGCGCGCAGGAGTTTGCGTCGCGCCTCTTCGCGGGTTGCGCCGTGAGCGATGATCTTGCCCAGCAGCGGATCGTAGAACGGGCTGATGGCCTGATCTTCGAGCAAGCCGTGATCGACTCGCACACCCTCGAACAGCAGCGGCTCCCAGCGCAACACTCGACCGGTCTGCGGCAGGAAACCTCGCGCCGGATCTTCAGCGTACAGCCGCGCCTCGATGGCGTGACCGTTCAGCTGAATCTGCTCCTGGCGCAACGGCAGGGGTTCACCCGCCGCCACCCTGATTTGCCAGGCCACCAGATCCTGTCCGGTGATCATTTCGGTGACCGGATGCTCGACCTGCAGGCGGGTGTTCATTTCCAGGAAGTAGAATTGACCGTCATCGGTGAGCAAGAACTCCACCGTGCCGGCGCCCTGATAGCTGACCGTTCGGGCTGCCGTCATGGCTGCGTTGCCCATGGCTTCGCGCAACTGCGGGCTGACGGCCGGGCTGGGCGCTTCTTCAATGACTTTGCGGTGGCGGCGCTGCACCGAGCAATCGCGCTCGCCGAGAAACACCAGGTTGCCGTGGCTGTCGCCGAAAACCTGCACCTCGACATGCCGGGGATCGATCAGCGCTTGCTCCAGAATCAACTCCGCCGAACCGAATGCGTTCTGCGCCTCGGCACGCGCGGTGTTGAGCCGCTCCAGCAACTGACCATCATGCTCTACCAGGCGCATGCCGCGGCCGTCACCTCCAGCACTGGCCTTGATCAGCACTGGATAGCCGATCCGCTGCGCTTCGCGGCTCAAGGTCTGATCGTCCTGTTCGACACCCTGATAACCGGCGACGCACTGCACGCCGGCCGCAATCATGGCCAGTTTTGACAAACGCTTGCTGCCCATCAGTTCGATGGCTTCAACGCTGGGGCCTATGAACACCAGGTCGGCAGCTTCGCAGGCACGGGCGAATTCGGCGCTTTCCGAGAGAAAGCCGTAACCGGGATGAATGGCGTTAGCGCCGGTACGCTGCGCGGCGTCGAGAATGACCTCGATATTCAGATATGACTGCTGCACCGTGGGTGCCCCGATGCACACCGCTTCGTCAGCCATTTGCACGTGCCGGGCGTCGCTGTCGGCGGCACTGAAGATCGCCACCGTTCGATAACCCAGATCGCGGGCGGTGGCGATGATGCGGCAGGCAATTTCCCCCCGATTGGCAATAAGAATCTTGTCGAAAACAGGCATGGGTCACTCCAGCGTTGGGGCAGGGCTCTTGGTTCTGGTTGGAACGGGGCCATTTTTATTGGGCGAAAGCGCTGTTCGGCCGACGGATGATCGGTTGCGGGGTTTGGACGCATCAACGCCGACCGTGTCTTGCACAGTAGCAGTGCAGTGATTTCCCGCACGACGCGCAGACCGTCGGCGAGGTCATTGGCGGATTTTCAGAGACGTTTCAGCGGAAAACCCCGCGAATTCATTCTTTTGGGCAATTGTTTAAACTTCGCAAAACGCCTAGTTTAGCTCGTTTGTTTTATTACTCTGAGGTGCGCAGTCTTGATGTATGTGTCTGTGCGAGAGGTTTGGCGGGCAGTTTTGATGTCCGCAGCGGTGTTGTTGTCCACGCAGGCAGCCGCCGAGCAAGTTGTGCGAATTGGTGCCGCGCACTTTCCGCCTTATACCATCCGGCCGGAAAAGGGCGAAGACACGGGGTTGCTGCCGGAATTGGCCGCTGCGTTGAACGCTGCGCAACACGACTATAAGTTCGTGCTGGTGCCGACTTCGATCCCGCGCCGCTTTCGGGATCTGGAGCAGGGTCGCATTGACATGGCGATCTTCGAGAATCCCGATTGGGGCTGGGAGCACATCGCTCACCAGGCTGTCGACATGAAGCTGGAGGACGCCGAGATTTTCGTCGCACGTAAAACGGAGGGGCGAGATCAGACGTATTTCAATGATTTTAACGGCAAGCACCTGGCCCTGTTCAGCGGCTACCACTACGCATTTGCGCAGTTCAATGCTGATCCTGCTTATCTCGCGGAGAACTTCAACGTAACCCTGACGTACTCCCACGACAGTAACCTGCTGATGGTTCTGCGCGGACGTACCGATATTGCGCTGGTAACGCGGTCATATTTGAGCGATTTTTTGGCGCGCAATCCAGGCGAAGCGCGACAACTGCTGGTGTCCGAACGTATTGATCAGGTGTATCGGCACTACGCGCTGCTGCGTCCGGGTGCGCCGATCACGGCTGAACGGTTCGACCGGTTATTGGCGAAGTTGCGCGATAACGGTCAGATGCAGAAGATTTTCCAGCCGTTTCGCATCGCGGTCACTGCGCCGCTGACCGAGTCTTCGGTGGTTGGCAAGCAAAGCCTCGAAGCGCCGTAGACTGCACCCGGCAGCTCAATAGCAAGAGGGCGATGCGGTTCAAGGCATCGCCCTGGGTATTCAGCGATCTTTGGCTTCCTTGGCATCCATCTCGGCATTGCGTTCATGGACGCGTTTGAGTTGTTCGTCAGTCAGCGGCAGTTTTTTTGCCGAATCACGCAGCATCATCAGCCCCCCGACGATCGAGCCGATTGCAACTACCAGAATTAACCAGGCATACCAGGGCATAGTGCTCTCCTTGTTGTGATACCGGTTTGAGCGCTGTCGCTGCTCAATGGTTCAAGTCTAGCCCCATCGCCCCTTGGTTGCTGTTGTTTGCAATACTGCGCCCGTTGAGGGCGTGTTCGTCGCCAATCGCTTCCGCACGCCGGATCGATTACCCGTCCGCAGACGGCTTCGGCTACAATGCGCGCCGATTTCGACCTACCAGAGAACCCGCTCATGTCCGCCTGCCAGACTCCTGTCATCGTCGCCCTGGATTTCCCGACCCGTGAGGCCGCCTTGAAGCTGGCCGACCAGCTCGACCCCAAGCTGTGCCGGGTCAAGGTCGGCAAGGAGCTGTTCACCAGCTGTGCGTCGGACATCGTGGAAACGTTGCGCGACAAGGGTTTTGAAGTGTTCCTGGACCTGAAATTCCATGACATCCCCAACACCACGGCGATGGCGGTCAAGGCCGCTGCGGAAATGGGCGTGTGGATGGTCAATGTGCATTGCTCGGGCGGTTTGCGCATGATGGCGGCTTGTCGCGATGTTCTGGATCAGCGCAGCGGTCCGAAACCATTGCTGATCGGCGTGACCGTTTTGACCAGCATGGAACGTGAAGATCTGGCCGGCATCGGTCTGGACGTCGATCCGCAGGTACAGGTTCTGCGCCTGGCAGCGTTGGCGGAAAAGGCCGGCATGGACGGCCTGGTTTGCTCGGCACTGGAAGCCCAGGCGCTGAAGGCCGCGCACCCGGCGCTGCAACTGGTGACGCCGGGGATTCGCCCGAGCGGCAGCGCCCAGGACGACCAGCGTCGCATCCTGACCCCGCGCCAGGCGCTGGACGCCGGTTCCGACTACCTCGTGATCGGTCGCCCGATCAGCCAGGCCGCCGATCCGGCCAAGGCGCTGGCGGCTGTGGTGGCCGAGCTGAATTTGCCGGGCTGATCGATTACCGGCCACTGAACTGTTGGAGGCTTGATGCCCGTGGGGCCGGATTTATCCGGGAAGGCGTCGACGCAGACACCACATCTGCGGCATCTGCGGGTTGCCCCCAAACATAGAATCCCCCACAGGGCTGAGTCAGATCTTCAACACCAACTTCCCGAAATTCTCGCCCTTGAACAGCTTGAGCAGGGTTTCCGGGAAGGTTTCCAGGCCTTCGACGATATCTTCCCGACTCTTGAGTTTGCCCTGAGCCATCCAGCCGGCCATTTCCTGGCCTGCTGCGGCGAAGCGGTCGGCGTAGTCCATCACCACAAAACCTTCCATGCGTGCCCGGTTCACCAGCAGCGACAGATAATTGCTCGGGCCTTTCACCGGCGAGGTGTTGTTGTACTGGCTGATCGCGCCGCAAATCACCACTCGGGCCTTGGGCGCCAGACGGCTGAGCACCACGTCGAGGATGTCGCCGCCAACGTTATCGAAATAAACGTTCACCCCATTCGGGCACTCGCGTTTCAGTCCCGCCAGGACGTCCTCGTTCTTGTAGTCGATAGCGCCGTCGAAACCCAGCTCGTCCACCAGCGACTGGCATTTTTCCTTGCCGCCGGCAATCCCCACCACGCGGCAACCCTTGATCCTGGCGATCTGCCCCGCGACGCTGCCGACCGCACCGGCCGCCCCGGAAATCACTACGGTATCGCCGCTTTGCGGGGCGCCGACATCCAGTAGCGCGAAGTACGCGGTCATGCCAGTCATGCCCAGCGCAGACAAGTATCTCGGCAGCGGCGCCAGTTTCGGATCGACCTTGTAGAAACCTTTGGGCTCGCCGAGGAAATAATCCTGAACACCCAGCGCGCCCTGAACGAAATCGCCTACCGCGAACTTGTCGTTGTCTGACGCGACCACTTCGCCCACACCCAGCGCGCGCATGACATCACCCAATCCCACCGGCGCGATGTAGGACTTGCCTTCGTTCATCCAGCCACGCATGGCCGGGTCCAACGACAAATAGTGGTTCCTGACCAGAATCTGCCCGGCCGAGACCTCGCCGACCGGCACCTCCTGATAGGTGAAATCTTCCCGGCTGACGCTGCCGACGGGACGTTTGGCGAGCAGGAATTGACGATTGGTCTGGGCGGTCATGGCAGGTCCTCACAAAAGGGCAAAAGGGCACAGCAGCAAACGATCATTGAAGTCGCTGCCCGAGGTAGACACAAGCAAAGGGCGTTCAGCGAATGCAAGCCGATCCAGCGAGATGATGAAGCGAGGTGATTTGTATCACTGCAATTCATGCTGCCCCAACCGAGCGCTTGATAGTGCTGACGGAGCAGGCCTGCCAGTGACTAGACTCAATGCTCTTTTCGATTGATCACTACAATAAGGACAATCCCGATGAGCATGACGTTTTCCGGTCAGGTGGCGTTGGTCACCGGCGCCGCAGCAGGCATTGGCCGCGCCACCGCCCTGGCATTCGCTGCGCAAGGGCTGAAGGTGGTGGTAGCGGATCTGGACAGCAACGGCGGTGAACGGACTGCGCAGCTGATTCACGAAGCGGGTGGCGAAGCATTGTTCGTGCGCTGCAATGTCACTCAGGAAAGCGAAGTGCGGCAATTGATGGAACGTGCAGTCGAGGTTTATGGCCGGGTTGATTACGCCTTTAATAATGCCGGGATCGAAATCGAAAAAGGCCGCTTGTCCGAAGGCAGCGAAGCTGAGTTTGACGCGATCATGGGCGTCAACGTCAAAGGCGTCTGGTTGTGCATGAAATACCAGTTGCCGCTGATGCTCGCCCAGGGCGGCGGGGCCATCGTCAACACGGCGTCGGTGGCGGGCCTGGGCGCGGCGCCGAAGATGAGCATCTACAGCGCGTCGAAACACGCAGTGATCGGCCTGACCAAATCCGCCGCCATCGAATATGCGAAGAAGAAAATCCGCGTCAATGCGGTTTGCCCGGCAGTCATCGACACCGACATGTTCCGCCGCGCCTGGGAATCGGATCCGAAGAAGGGCGAATTCGCCGCCACCATGCACCCGGTCGGCCGCATCGGCAAGGTCGAAGAAATCGCCACTGCGGTGCTTTACCTGTGTTGCGACGGCGCCGCCTTCACCACCGGCCAGGCGCTGGCGGTTGATGGCGGGGTAACGGCGATGTGAAGCGCTGAATACGATCAGGCGCTCTCGCAACCGATCCCACCGCTTTGGATGTCAATCAGCTAAGCTCGGCGTGTTCCAAGCGCAGCGGTTTGGCGGCGCCTGATTTCCGGTTTTTCTGGAGCGTGTCGATGGATTCCCCGTGGTTGGCTTTTCCGCTGGTCAGCGCTTCGCTGGTCCTGGTCATCGACCTGACATTCTGGCAGTGGGTGGACCAGCGTTGGTTGCGCTGGAAGATGGTGGTGCGCCTGGGATTGTTCCTGCTGTTCAGCATGTGCCTGATTCAAGCCGGGTTGAGCCCCTTGAGCACGGTGCCGACCGAACTGCCGGTATCGCGTCATGTGCTGGCGACCACGTTGTCCATCGCCTGGTGGCTGTTTGGTGCGCGAACCCTGACGGTCCTCATCAGCGTGCTGCTGGCGCCGCGCATTGGTGGCAAGGGCCATCTGCTGCAAGACGTGCTGGGGGCGATCATCTTTCTTGTTGCATCGGTGGCGGCTGCGGCTTATGTGCTCGACCTGCCGGTCAAAGGCCTGCTGGCCACCTCCGGCGCCGTGGCGATCATTCTCGGCCTGGCGGTGCAGAGCACGTTGAGCGATGTGTTTTCCGGCATCGTGCTCAATGCCACCAAACCGTTTCGCGTTGATGACTGGATTCGTGTCGACGACATTGAAGGCAAAGTCATCGAAATTGACTGGCGCTCGACTCATTTGCTCACCTCTGAAGGCAGCATGGCAGTGATTCCCAACGCCATGGCCGCCAAGACGCGGATCGTCAATTTCAGTCGTCCGGATCATTTTCACGCGGTGACCCTGAGCCTCGAACTCTCCGTGCGCCTGCGCCCCAGCCTGGTTCTGGATGCCATCGGCAAGGCGCTGCAAGGTTGTCGGGAATTGCTGGTGCAACCTGCTGCCAGCGCAGTGGTGGTCAAGTCCGGGCTGCGCAGCGTCGAGTATGAAGTCACCGGCTATGTTCAGTCCCGGGACCGTCGTTCTGCAGTGCGTAATCAGTTGCATGACTTGATCTACCGCCAGCTGGCCGCCAGCGAAACACGCCAGGACCAGGTGCGGCCTGCGACTCGCGTTGCGGCAGTGCTCAACACGGTGGGTGCATTGCGCATGTTGAGCAACGCCGATCTGGCCGAACTTGAACGCAATATGCGCCTCAACGCCTTCCAGAGCCATGAAGTGATTCTGGCCGCAGGCGTCGTCCCTGATGCGCTGTACATCATCGAGTCCGGGATTGTTTCGGTGTCCATCGAGCGTCCCGAGGGCTGGCTGGAGGTCGGGCGCATGGGGCCCGGCGAACTGATGGGCGAAACCGGATTTGTCGATCAATCGCCGGCGATGGGGCGTTTCTGTGCCCTGACCGATTGCATGGTGTACCGCATCGCCCTGGCCGATCTGGAACCCTGGCTCAAGGATCATCCGGAATTGCGCGGCGCCTTGGCCGGGCTGGCGCGGTTCCGGGCCAAGGCCCGCGCGGCCATGCTCACCAACAAGCCGGCGGCGCCCGATCCCAATGGCTTTCTCAAATGGTTGCGCAAGGGCGTCACGCGCTTCCAGGCACCGCGAGAACCGCGCAAGACCGACAAACTCAGCTAACGTGGCGGTAATTAGTTATGTAGATCGACCACCAAGAGTGCTCTACATTACCTTGGCTTGCGACATAGCCCCCTTTCATTTCAAGCCTGAGTCAGTTGAATGTCTTCCATCTGCTTGCAGACGCTCCATCCCCAAGTACTGCGCCCTGGCGATGCCGTGGCGCTGGTTTCGCCAGCCGGTCCCGTGGCCGCTGAAAAAGTCGAATCGGCCGTGCAGGTGTTGCAAGGCTGGGGCTTGCGTCCTCGCGTCTATCCCCACGCGCTGGATCGTCACTCGTTCTACGCCGGCCGCGATGAAGATCGCGCCAGCGACCTGAATGATGCGCTGGCCGACCCTGAAATCCGCGGCGTCATCTGTAACCGTGGTGGTTATGGCGTGCAGCGCATCATCCAGCGTCTGGATTTCGAGGCGGTGCGCCGCGATCCGAAACTGGTGACGGGTTTTTCCGATATTACTGCGTTGCATGGGGCGCTCTGGACTCAGGCCCGGCTGGCAACTGTTCACGGACCGGTGGCGACCCAGCTCGAGCGCGGCGGCGTGTTTACCAGCGGCATGCGTCACGCACTGATGAGCACCGAACCGGTTCTGGTCGAGGCCAACGCAGACGAACCTACTTTCAATGTGCGTATCAAGGGATGTGCCTCGGGGAAATTGTTCGGCGGGAATCTGAGCATGCTCAGCACCTGTGTCGGCACTCCGTTCATGCCCGACCTGAACGGTGCCATTCTGCTGCTCGAAGACGTGGGCGAGGCGAGCTACCGGATTGATCGCATGCTGACCCATTTGCTCAACTGCGGCATCCTGCAGCGTCTGGCCGGTATCGCCGTGGGCCAGTTCAGTCTTCCGGGCAACGGGCTGAGTGCGGTATCAGCGTCCGAAGTATTGACTGAGCGTCTCGGTAAGCTGGGTATTCCAGTCCTGGGTGGTTTATCCATCGGACATGGCGCCAGCAATATCGCCGTGCCGTTGGGGACTGAAGCGACGCTTGATGCCGATGCGGGCACGCTGCTGGTAGCTGCCGCCGCTCGATAGTTTTTAGCTGCACCGGATCAGTACCGCGTTGCCCCTTGCCGGTACGAATCCGGACGAATTTTCGGGGATTTTTGATAGCCGGCCGTGCCTGATTTCTGCGCGCCGACTTGGACCGTCCTGAAAGCGACTTCGACGTAGCTTTTTGCCATTATTCCGACGGCAAAGACTTGTATCTGCCGTGAGCCATTGCGAATCTGCACGATTATTGTATGGCCTGTATCAAAGGCCAGAGTGCCTACGGTATTCACAGGGGATGCGACGCTATGATTTCGGCCGTGCAAGCACGATTCGCTAATCTGGGGATGGCGAAAAAACTGGGCGTGGGTTTCACGCTGGTTCTGCTATTGACCGTTCTGGTGGCAGCCATCGGTGTCTGGTCGTTGAAAAACATCAGCGTCCATTTCGATGGATTGAAGCAGATGTCCGCGCTGAACAGCGGCGTGCTCAAAGTCAGGCTGCTGGAGCAGGACTATGCGCTGCGCAGCGATCCGAAAATCGTTGAAGAACTGCACGCTGGCGTCGAAAACCTGAACCTCCTCGCTGAAAACCTCAAGAGCCAGTCGCCCGCCAACCAGCAGATGATGACTCAGGTTCAGCAAGGCCTGGCCGCGTACCGCAAATCCTTCGATGAATTCGTCAGCCTCAGTCAGAGCAAGGATCTGGCGCTGGAGATGGCCAGCTGGTCGGTTTCCAGCGTTGCCAATAACCTTGATGTGCTGCAGGCCGGGCTGGCCGATGACGGTGCGTATGCCTTGAAAGATTCACAAGGCCAGCAAGGCGGAGAGTTCATCGAGCAGGCCAACCAGATCAGTCAGGTTTCCAAACTGATGATGCAGGCCATGGACGAAGCGCGGGTGCGCCTGGACAAAAGTCGCAAGACGGGCTCGGGTGACGAAGTCAAAACCGGCAAGATCGAGCAGGCCGATCAGGCTCAGGCCTTGGCTGAAGAACTCAAAGGCGTGATCAAGGATGCGGGCTATCTCACCGTGCTGGGGGAAGTCAGCACGCACATCGTCAACTTCACCGACAAGCTCAACGAATACACGGGATTGCTGGCCAGCGAAGCGCAGGTCTCCAAACAATTGGCTGGCAATGCCCGGCAGGTCGTGGATCAGGTCAATCAAGCCTACGCCGCCGAAGACGACTCCATGCAGGCGCAACTCAAGACCAATTCCATGCAGATCATCGGTTCGTCGATCATCGCCTTGCTGGTCGGGCTGATAGCGTCCTGGTTGATTACCCGGCTGATCGTCGGGCCGTTGCGCAGTGTCATCGCCTTTGCGCAGCGCATTGCCGCCGGCGATTTGAGCGCCAGTGTCGCGGTCAAGCGTCGCGATGAAATTGGTCAGCTGATGCTCGCCATGCAACAGATGGGCGCGGGCCTGAGCGGTATCGTCAGTGGCCTGCAAGCGGGTATCGAACAGTTGGCCAGCTCGGCTCATTCCCTGTCGGCAGTGACTGAACAGACCAATCGGGAAGTCAGCAGCCAGCAGCAGGAAACCGAGCAAGTGGCGACCGCCATGAACCAGATGACCGCCACGGTCCACGATGTGGCGCGCAATGCCGAAGAGGCGGCACTGGCCGCGCAGACCGCTGACAACAAGGTCGACAGCGGCCAGAGCGTCGTGCGTCAGAGCCTGCAGCGTATCGAGCAACTGGCGACGTCCGCGACATCGGCGAGCAACAGCATCGAAAGCCTCAGCGCGGAAATCCAGAACATCGGAACCGTGCTCGGCGTGATCAAAAGCGTCGCCGAGCAGACCAACCTGCTGGCCTTGAACGCAGCAATTGAAGCCGCACGGGCGGGTGAGCAAGGTCGAGGCTTCGCGGTTGTTGCTGATGAGGTGCGGGCACTGGCCAAGCGTACTCAACAATCGACAGAGGAAATCGAACGTCTGGTGGGCAGCTTGCAGAATGGAGCACAAGCTTCCGTGACACAGATTCGCAGCAGCGCAGAACTGGTCAAGCTGGCAGTCAGCGATGTCCTGCAAACCGAAAGCGCGCTGGGCAGCATCGCCTCGGCGGTGTCGATGATCCAGCAGATGAATCAGCAGATCGCTGCCGCTGCCGAAGAGCAGACGTCAGTGGCCGAAGAAATCAACCGCAGCGTCACCAGCATCCGCGCCAGCGCTGATCAGTCGGCCTTGGCGATGCGCGGCAACGCGGCCTCAAGTATCGAGCTGGCGTCGCTGGGCATGGAATTGAAGGGGATGGTCGGACATTTCAAATTGTAGGGTTTGCGTACACGGGAATCTTTGTAGGACCGGATTTATCCGGGAGGGCGGTAGCGCGTATTCACAAGAATTCCTTGTCCACGCTGGCCCTTTCCCGAATGAATCGGTCCTGCAGTCGTTGAGCAAATCAATCATCAACCCCGCCGCCCATTCAGAATCAACAACGTCAAAACCCCGGCCACAATCCCCCAGAACGCCGAGCCGATGGAAAACAGCGTCAGCCCTGAAGCAGTGACCATGAAGGTGATGAGCGCCGCTTCACGTTCCTTGGGTTCGGTCATCGCCACAGTCAGGCCGTTGATGATCGAGCCAAACAGCGCCAGTGCCGCGATGGACAGCACCAGTTCCTTGGGAAACGCCGCAAACAGGGCCGCAAGGGTTGCGCCGAAAATCCCGGCGATGCCGTAGAAAATCCCGCACCAGACTGCTGCGGTATAACGCTTGTCCCGATCTTCATGGGCATGCGGGCCGGTGCAGATTGCCGCGCTGATTGCCGCAAGATTGATCCCGTGGGAACCGAACGGCGCGAGGATCAACGACGCAATGCCGGTGGCGGAAATCAGCGGTGAGGCGGGCACCTGATAACCGTCGGCGCGCAGCACGGCGATACCCGGCATGTTCTGCGAGGTCATGGCCACCACGAACAACGGAATGCCGATGCTGATCGTCGCGGCCAGCGAGAACTCAGGCGTGGTCCAGACGGGCAGGGCGACTTCCAGGGCAAACCCGCTGAAATCCAGCAAGCCGAGCAGACCGGCCAGTGCGACGCCCACCAGCAGCGCACCCAGCACGGCGTAGCGCGGCGAAAGGCGTTTGACGATCAGGTAAGTGAAGAACATGCCCAGCACCAGCGCTGTGCGGTGCTGAGCGGCGACGAAAATCTCGCTGCCGATCTTGAACAGGATTCCGGCCAGTAATGCCGCCGCCAGGGATGCTGGCAAGCGTTTGACCAGACGTTCGAAGCTGCCGGTCAGACCGCAGATCATCACCAGCACCGCGCAGGTGATAAACGCGCCGATCGCTTCGGGGTAAGCCACGCCGCCCAGGCTGGTCACCAGCAATGCGGCGCCAGGCGTCGACCAGGCGACAGTGATCGGCGTCCGGTAACGCAGCGACAGGCCGATGCTGCACACCGCCATGCCCATGAACAGCGCCCAGATCCACGAGGAAATCTGCGCGGTGGTCAGGCCAGCTGCCTGACCGGCCTGGAACATCAAGACCAGCGAGCTGGTGCAGCCCGTCATCATGGCGATGAACCCGGCGACAATGGCCGACGCGGAAGAGTCCGCCAGCGGGCGTAACGGGGCTTGTGCGGTGTCGGTCATCGGACATTCCTTGCGCGAATTCAGGTGCCAAGCCTAAACGTTGTCGTTACAAGGCGTTGCGATACAGCCAGCTGCGCAAACGCAAGTACAGTTAGCTAAAACGTAGCAAAAGTGAAGCGTTGTACGGGTGAGTTGAAAACCGCTCATACAGCGCTTATGAAATGGGCTCTTCAGGGTCCGCTACAGGTTTTGCAAGACTTTGCCGGGTCTGTCCCAGCGCCTCATTCACCGCCAGCCAACCGTCCACAGCCTCCTGACCCGCCTCGCGAAAAACCCGTTGCAGAAGTTTGACCTGCTCGCGGCGCAGCGCCTGTTCGAATTTTGTGCCTTCATCGGTCAATGCCAACAAACGCTTGCGTTTGTCGCTGTCTGGCGCCGCGCTTCGCACCAGGTCCATGGCAACCAGCTGACGCAATGGCGCGTTCAGCGCTTGCTTGCTGACCCCCAGCACACTGAGCAACTCCGTCACGCTCAAGCCAGGGTAGCGCGCGATAAAAAATACGATGCGTTGATGCACCCGGCTGCAGCCGCGCCGCTCCAGCATTTCATCCGCCTTGGCAGTGAAAGCCTGATAGCCGAAGAAAAAAGCTTCCATGGCGGCTTGCTGCGTGGCGGGATTTTTAAGGTCAAGCATATTGACGTATCCGCTTGCGATATCGTAATTTCGGTCAACCAGTTTGACTTATTTCCATTAATTTCGGCTACCGGTGATCTCCATGGCATTTTCCGAACGCGTTTCCCGCCTGAAAAGCTCCTTGATTCGTGAAATCCTCGCGGCAGCGCAGCGCCCGGAAGTCATGTCGTTTGCCGGTGGTCTGCCGGCCGAAGCCATGCTGCCCCGTGTGGAGTGGGCCGACATGCCGGTGGCATTGGGCCAATACGGCATGAGCGAAGGTGAGCCCGAGTTGCGCGAAGCCCTGGCCGCTGAAGCCCGCGCGATCGGCCTGCCGTGCGAGGCCAGCCAGGTATTGATCGTCAGCGGTTCGCAACAAACCCTGGATCTGGCCGCCAAGCTGTACATCGACAAAGGCACGCAAATCGTTTTGGAGGCGCCGACTTACCTGGCCGCGCTGCAGATATTCCAGCTGTTCGGTGCTGACTGCCTGACGGTGCCGTTGCAAGCCGACGGCCCGGATCTGCTTGCGCTGCGCCAGCGCCTGGAGCAGCACAAGCCGGCGTTCGCCTACCTGATTCCGACGTTCCAGAACCCGTCGGCGGTGCGTTACAGCGAGGCCAGTCGCGAGGCGGTCGCGGCGCTGCTGGATGAGTTTGGCGTGACGTTGATCGAAGACGAGCCTTATCGTGACCTGACCTTTGACGGTGGCAGCGCACGACCGATTGCCAGTCGCCTGAAAAAAGCCAGCTGGATTTACACCGGCACCGTGTCGAAAACCTTGCTGCCCGGTTTGCGCGTCGGTTATCTGATTGCCAGTCCTGATCTGTTCCCGCATCTGCTGCGCTTGAAGCAGTCCGCTGATCTGCACACCAATCGATTGGGCCAATGGCAGGCGCTGCAATGGATCGGCACCGAGCACTACCGTCAGCATTTGCTGCAATTGCAGGACTTCTATCGTGGCCGTAGAGACGCATTCGACGCTGCGCTGCAAGAGCATTTCGGCGATCTGGCCGACTGGAACAGTCCGCAAGGCGGATTGTTTTTCTGGCTGACGTTGAGGCAACCGTTGGATACTCGTACCTTGCTCAATGCAGCGCTGGCAGAGGATGTTGCGTTTATGCCTGGCGAGCCGTTTTTTGCCGACCCGGATGCCAATCATGGCTATCTGCGTCTGAACTTCAGCCACATCGACCCGACGCGCCTCGGCGAAGGCCTGAAGCGACTGGCGGCGGTCGTGCGAATGGCTCAGCAGCAACAGGCGGCTTAAGGGCAATCAGGACAAGCAGTGAAAGGAGAGCAGTGATGTACAAGGTTTATGGCGATTACAACTCGGGCAACTGTTACAAGATCAAGCTGATGCTCAGCCTGCTGGGCATCGCCTATCAATGGATTCCGGTAGACATCCTCAGCGGCGAGACGCAGACGCCGGCGTTTCTGGAAAAAAATCCCAACGGCAAGATTCCGGTTCTGGAGCTTGAAGACGGCACCTGCCTGTGGGAATCCAATGCGATCCTCAATTTCCTCGCCGACGGCAGCCATTTCCTGCCGGCCGAGCCACGCTTGCGCACTCAGGTCTTGCAATGGCAGTTCTTTGAGCAATACAGCCACGAGCCCTGTATTGCGGTTGCGCGCTTTATTCAGTTCTATCTGGGCATGCCCGAGGAACGGCTCGCTGAATACCGCTCCTTGCAAAAGGCCGGTTATCGCGCCCTGGCGGTGATGGAACAACAGCTCAAACGCACGCCATATCTGGTGGGCGAGATGTTCTCCATCGCCGATATTGCGCTCTACGCCTACACCCATGTCGCCCATCAAGGCGGTTTTGACCTGGCACCTTATCCAGCGATTCAGCACTGGCTGGCGCGGGTCAAGGGACAGCCGGGGTATGTGGGTATGCTGGATTGATGCGTGTTTAATGGGGCAAATATGGAACCGTACTGTCTGCGTAGGAGCGGCTTTAGCCGCGAAGCATGCCCTCCCGGCTGAAGCCGGTCCTGCAGCGAACACGTTTGCCCCGCAGTTCAGTCGGTTGTTAATGAGGAGTTTCACATGCGATTTTCGATGATGGCGGTGCTGGCCTTGATGGCGCTGGGCATTGGCTGTTCGGCACAGGCACAGGCACAGATTCAGGACTGCGACGGCACCCAGGGCGAGATGAACGCCTGTGCGGGCAAGCAGTTGGCGGCGCTGGATGCGGATCTGAACAAGCAGTACAAGGCGCAAATGAGCTATTTGAAAGACGCCGGACAGAAGCAGTCGCTCAAGGAGGCGCAGGTCAAATGGATCGCGTTTCGCGACGCCGATTGCCTGTATCAGGTGGGTAAACGCGAGGATTCCGGGTCAATCTGGCCGCTGCTGCAATCCCAGTGTCTGGCCGAGCACACTGAGTTGCGGGTCAAGCAATTGAAGGCTTACGTCGCCTGTCGTCAGGACGGTTGCCCGAACTGACCAAACCGGCGATCAGGCCGCAGCGAAGCGTTGATTCAGGTAGTCGATGATGACCTTGGATTCGTACATCCAGACGGTCTTGCCGCCTTCGTCAATGCGCAGGCAAGGGACTTTGATCTTGCCGCCTTCGGTGAGCAGGGTTTGGCGGTCCAGCTCGTTGTTCTTCGCATCGCGCAGCGCAACGGGTACGTTCAAACGGCGCAAGGTGCGGCGCGTCTTCACGCAGAACGGGCAGGCGTGAAACTGATACAGCGTCAGATCTTGCGCTGCCGCGTCGACCGTCGCCTGAGCCTCTGGCGTGCGCTGCTTCTTGCCGGGGCGGGTCAGGAAGTCACCGAAGATGATCAGCTGGCCCAGGCCAACTCTTAATGCCTTGATAAACATGATGTAAACCTTCTAAAAGACCTAGGCGCAAAGATTGCCCAAGGCCCGAACGCAACGCAGTCGGGCAGGGCGACAATCACTTGATCAGGCTGAGAAACTCGCTGCGGGTCGCCGCGTTTTCACGGAATTCGCCGAGCATCACCGAAGTGATCATCGCCGAATTCTGCTTCTCGACACCGCGCATCATCATGCACATGTGCTTGGCTTCGATGACCACAGCCACACCGAGCGCGCCAGTAACCGTCTGCACGGCTTCGGCGATCTGACGGCTGAGGTTTTCCTGGATCTGCAGGCGACGGGCGTACATGTCGACGATGCGCGCGACCTTGGACAGACCGAGCACCTTCCCGTTGGGGATATACGCAACGTGGGCCTTGCCAATGAACGGCAGCAGATGGTGCTCGCACAACGAATACAATTCGATGTCCTTGACCATGACCATTTCGCTGGCGTCGGAGCTGAACAGCGCGCCGTTGGTGACTTCTTCCAGGGTTTGTTCATAGCCGCGACACAGATATTGCATCGCCTTGGCAGCGCGCTTGGGTGTGTCGAGCAGACCTTCGCGGGAAACGTCTTCGCCCAGTTGGCCAAGGATCGCGGTGTAATTCTGTTCCAGTGTCACAGGGCTGTTTTTCCGTGTGGGTTCAATAAACGCGGGTTTGGAGGCCCGCCAAGGCGCACATGGTAACTTACCTGCGGCCGACAAGTCGCGGTCCTGGCCGGGTGGCGCGCCTATGTATCAAGCTTGTGTATCAAATGCGATACCTGACCGGTACCAAGCTGCTACGTACATATGGGTGCCGGCGCTGTCTGACGTACAGGTAACAAATACCTGCCGCATAGAGAGTGCATTAGATGTTTGCTCGAATAGTTAAAGTCGCAATGGTTGTAGCTGTGTTGTCCACGGTTTCCGGATGCTTCCCGTTCTGGGGGCCGGGTGGTCATGGCGGCGGCGGTGGTCATCATGACGGTGGCGGCCAGGGCGGCGGCGGTGGCCAAGGTGGCCAAGGTGGCCAAGGTGGCCCAGGCGGCCGGCCGTAACACCGTTACTTCAGGCTAACGCTTGAATCAGGCTGCGACGGTTTATTATTCGTCGCGGCCTTCCATCATGGTCCGTTTGAGGATCACGTACACCGCTCCCGCGCCGCCGTGCTTGGCCAGGCACGAACAGAATCCCAGGACTTGCGAATGTTGCCGCAGCCAGGTGTTGACGTGGCTTTTGATCATCGGCCGCTTGCCGTCCAGGCGTACTGCCTTGCCGTGAGTCACGCGTACGCAGCGGATTTCCAGCTTGGTCGCTTCGGCAAGAAATTCCCACAAGGTCTCGCGCGCCACTTCGACGCTCATGCCATGCAGGTCCAGACTGCCCTCGAAGCTGATCTGACCCAGCTTGAGCTTGCGCATCTGACCTTCCTGTACGCCGTCCCTTGACCAGCTCAGTACGTCCTCGGGGCCCACATCAATCACGAACTGATCGGACAGACCGTCGACGGTCACCGAATCGGTGCGCACGGTTGCCGACTGGCGCAGCCTGGCCAGCAGCTTACGATCGGTCTTGGGTTTGCCCACGTCCGCATGTTCATGCTTGATGGGCTTGACGCCGCGCGTCTCGTTTCGGAACAGGGAAAAGTCGTCGTCTTGCATGGTGCCTCCGCGAAGAGGGCTAGTTTAACCAAGTCGCGGGGTGCTCGGGTTGACTAAACGCGTGTCCACAAAAAAACGCTGCAGCGATCAGTCGTGTTTTTTCATCAGGTGCGGGGACATATTCAACCCCTTCGCCCGACGCCGACTCAGGCGGCAGCGCCGCCACAGCCAGATGCCGAGATACAGCACCAGCAAACCGCCAGCCACGATGAACGCCGCGCCGACCGGGCTGGCGTTGAGTTCGCCCAGCACTTGGGGATGGCCAATCAGACTGGACACACCCGCCATGGTCAGCAAAACGCCCAGCGTCGCCAGCAAGGCAGCAATCGCAGAACCAATACGCACGCCCCAGTTCCCTTGCCCTTTGGGGCGCAGGCGACGGGCGTCGAAACCATCGGATATTTTCATTCCGATTTCCTCCAGGTGTATCGGCGCTCTGACCCGGATATGAACCGGTGGTTCCCGCCACAACGGGCTCAGAGGCAAATGCGAGTGATTAATGGATAGGCGGTTATGAGAAGTAGATCACATGTTCGCAGGGGGTGCAGGCATTGCGTCAGGAACCGTCTTGAGATGCTCCGGCGCAGCAGCCGCGCAGGGTGACGGTGGATCGATTCCTGATGCTCAAGCGCCTCAGATCAAGTCTTTGGTCAGGGCCAGTGTGGCGAAGTTGTCGTTCATGATGGCCATTTCGGTGCGATGCACGACCCGAGCGCTGACGACGCCTTCAGGGCTTGGCAGGTCGCGGGTTGCGCAGGCGTCGTCGACCAGCGTGCAGCGATAGCCGTAATCCTTGGCAGCGCGGACCGTGGTGCTGATGCTCGAATGGCTCATGAAGCCGCACACGATCAGGTCCAGATGCCCAAGGCTCTGCAACAGATCGTCAAGACCGGTGCCATTGAAGGCATTGGGAAGGCGTTTTTCGACGACACGTTCGCCATCCTGGGGCAGCAGCGACGGCAGGAATTCGCCGCGCTCGCCTTGCGGGTCAAACAGGCCACCGACAGTGCCGAGGTGGCGGATATGCACAATCGGGCATTTCGCAGCACGGGCCGCCGCTACCAGCTGGGAGATATTGGCGACGGCTTCGTCGATACCGCTGAGCGCCAGTGGACCACTGACATACTCTTTCTGGGCATCGATGATAATCAGGGTGGCATTACTCAAAGTGGCCGGTGCATAACCACGGCCGCTGAGTTGAAACATGGTCTTTGGATCTGACATCTGGGGCTCCTTCAGGTGGGGCTTTTGCGACATTCTCCTCCGGCTGAGCGGTTCTGGGAATGGCAACGATGACAACTAACGGTTTTGCTGGGCTGTAGCGCTGTTTTCAACTGAGTGATGGCAGTATGCCTTGATTGTTTTGCCGGGATACATAAAGTGCAGCGGATACGATGGCCTCATACGGCTTTATGGCATCGTCTGTTAGAATCCCCCGTCGTTTTCTCAAGGAGTTGTCTGAAGTGATCACATCCCGCTTGCGTACCCTGCGCGACCATATCCGCTGGGCGGTCAGTCGCTTTCACGAAGAAGACCTGTTTTTCGGGCATGGTACCGATAACGCGTGGGATGAAGCCCGGCAACTGGTGCTGGGTGCGGTGCACCTGCCTTGGGAAATTGCTGACAGTTATCTGGATTGCCGCCTTGAAGTGGACGAGATTGCGCTCTTGCAGCGCTTGATCATGCGCCGCGTCGACGAGCGCATCCCGACGCCTTATCTGCTCGGTGAAGCCTGGTTTTGCGGGATGTCGTTCATCGTTGATGATCGCGTGTTGATTCCTCGTTCACCCATTGCCGAGTTGATTGAAAATCGCTTCGCGCCCTGGTTGCCCGACGAGCCGGCGCGGATTCTCGATCTGTGCACCGGCTCCGGTTGCATCGGCATAGCCTGCGCCGACGTGTTCCCGGACGCCGAAGTGGTGCTGGCGGATCTGTCCTACGAAGCGCTGGAGGTGGCTAACAAGAACATCGAGCGCCATGGCGTGGACACTCGCGTGTACACCGTGCAGGGCGATGGTTTCGATGGGTTGCCGGGGCAGCGCTTCGACCTGATCGTTTCCAACCCGCCTTACGTCGATGCCGAAGATTTCGCCGACATGCCTGACGAATACCAGCACGAGCCGGAACTGGCTCTGGCCTGCGGCAGTGATGGCTTGAATCTGGTCCGCCGTATGCTCAGCCAGGCTGCCGATCATTTGACCGACAAGGGTTTGTTGATCGTCGAGGTCGGTAACAGCCAGGTTCATGTACAGGCGCTGTATCCGGAAGTGGACTTCGCGTGGCTGGACTTCCTGCGGGGCGGACATGGCGTGTTCATGCTGACCGCTGCCCAGTGCCGCGACCATCAGGCGTTGTTTGAAACGCGGGTGTGAGCCTAGCGTGTAGGAGGGGACTCGTCCCCGATGGCGCCGGTGCAAGCGCCGAAGATTTTTCTCGATAGGCCCGACGCGTTCCCGGACAAGTCCGGTCCTACCGAGCCAGCACAGCTGCGGCATTAATGAATGCCGGTCACCGATGCGTCGCAATCCAGATCAGCAACCCTGCCTGGAATACCGCGAAGGTCACCAGGCAGGCAATCGTGAAGCGCAAG